>Ga0075425_100000031_pt1 | contig 143677 bp, 130 predicted proteins | sample SoiMethybrSBSTD4_FD_75300 | JGI IMG/M metagenome (GOLD analysis project Ga0075425, IMG submission 75300) | Bulk soil microbial communities from a Populus tree surrounding site in Tennessee, USA - Soil MetaG P. TD hybrid SBSTD4 | ecosystem: Environmental > Terrestrial > Soil > Tree plantation...
ATGGCCAAGGACCACCACACGCTTTACGTTCATATTGACCAGCGCGTATTCCAACGAAGCCAGCTGATCATCGCCGAGGACAGGTCCAGCGACACGGATCACAAAAATCTCGCCGAGTCCCCGATCAAAGATCAATTCGGGCGGCACTCTTGAGTCCATACAAGCGATGACCACGGCAAAGGGGCGTTGGCATTTGGCAGTTTGTGCTCGCTCATTTCTCCAATTCCGCGCCATCATCGGAGGTGGCGGGTTGGACCAACGGTGGTTTCCAGCTCTCAGCCAGTTCAGAGCGGTGTCGGCGTCAACGTTAGTGTGACAGTCGCTTTCTTGCGGCTGAGCCTTCTTAGCCTGTGAACCGGTCTTCCGTTGCGCGCCGGACGTGCCAAGAAAACTTAACGCCAGTGTCAGCGTGATGAGGATGATCAGTAATCTCAATGTATGTTTCTTCATGTGACTCTTCATAGTCGGGCCTCCTAAGTTGTGAGATCGGCTAACGCTTACGGTTAGGGGCACATCCGTCCGGTGCATGGAGGTAGCCTCTGGCACAGTTGATCAGAGCTCGGATAATTGAGGCAAATGATTCGCTCGATCAATCCTCCTCCGGGAAAATCTGTCATGATGATCCCGACGCGTTTGGTATAGTACCCAGTACGAATGGCTCCATAAACTAGAGTGTTTGTTCCCTCATAGTGGATAAAGCCGGCGAAGCGTGGGAAGTCTGGATATAATTTTCGGTAAGAAGGGAACCTCGTCGCCAGGCGACCCGCACCTGTGGCGGGGTTGGAATGACCGCTTACGACAAAATAGGGAAAGACGCCGCCAGACGCGGTTAAATAATTCATATATTTGACTTCGGGGCGGCTGCCTGAATTCGCCGCAGCGAGATGATTCTTAACGTAGAGCCACTTTTGATATAGATTCTCATTCGTCCTCATATAAAAAGCATCCTGGCTTGCAAATGTGCTGTAACATATTCCGAAATCTGGTTGATTGGGAAGAGGGTTGTCTGGTATGTCGTCTCGTTTGGGTTTCGGGCATTGCTCGCGGGCGAAATCTTGCAGGATAACTATTTTTTTCCGCATCTCACCTAGCGTTGGGTTCTGGTCGAAGCGAGGCTTTCCGTTCTCGTCCTTCTTCCCTGTCCAAAAGTAGTCTTTGTATGCGTCGCTGTTCCAATATTTCTTAAACATCTGTGCAAATGCCCAGGGGTTATTTGTGTATTCCTCTTTGACTCGCATCAAGACCGTTTCACCGCGATGATTGCTCAAGAACTCCTTAACCGTGTTTAAGACATCGTCAAAGGTCGCGCGCTGATAAATCGGGCCATGATAAATGTCGAACCCGCCGGTTTTGTCGTTGCGAGCGCAGCGTATATCAAGAACTCTAATGCCTGACTCCAACTGCTCACGAAGAGATAGTGTCTGAGTTATCACCATGTTTGCTGCTATTACGGGGGCCAGTGGTTGTGCCGCGCCTGCTAACACTGCGCCTGCTACTGGGAGTCCGTAGAGTGACATGGTTTCGTGAGTGCCCGGAATTGATAACGCGCTGAGTCGAAGATCATCACTAAGGACAGACATCCAATTGGGATTATCAGCCACCGACCCTCTGTCATGCCAATAGCTGTGATGACGATGAGCAAGTGATACCTCTGTCAATGAGAAGATGAGAATTAAACTAATGAGCGAGACTCTCAGGCGGGACTTAAGAGTAGATAGCATACACACCTCCACACGTGAAAACTGTAATGAAGCACTCCGCTGCGAACGTGGTAGTCCGCAGGCAGATACACCAAACTCCTGTGAAGACTCGCGTCATGGCGTGAACCTCCGAAGTACGGTCGAGAAAGCGACGAAGCAACAGTGCTTATATCATCCGACACTTGGTACTTCTGTGCGGCAACACACATAGGACAACAAAAACCTCAACCGCTTTCTCAGCCGGTCGACTCCTCAGAAATTCGTCTCGATGATCTCCATAATAGTAAGTTCCAGGATGTGAAATAGTCTCAACGGACCGTCCCGCAAACGTCCCGCAGCGATCCGCAAATCAGGCACTGCATGCACGGTATGCGTTGCATGCACGTTGATTTTTCCTAGGCGGTTTTGTAAGTTGTGAAAATAAAGGAGCGGAAATTTTGATTCCCAAGCTGGTGGTGCGGGTTCGATTCCCGTCGCCCGCTCCAGTTTTCCTCAGTAGAATTGAAGACTCGCACCTTCGAGAATCGTAAAAAGTGGATTTGTCCCACGGATGTCCCACAAAACTTTTCAGTTTTGTGAGGCTGGCGAATGTCAGCCTCCGAGAGCTAACACTTTCGCCGGTTTCAGTTCCGTTTTTCTCCCTCTTAAAAAGTGAAATCGCGCGTCAGTTTGAATTGCAAGCTGTAGGAAGGGCGTTCTAATCCTGCGCCAGTACTCTGGTTGTAGATGATGAAGAAATCGCTGTTGGGGCGGTAAATGTAACGCAGTCGCACATTGATCAGAGAAAGTCGCGCGGCGGAGTTCAATTGAAACAATGCGGAGGTAAGAAGACTGAGAAGCGGTAAGGTTAATGACTTGGTTATCGACCTCTGCCTGACCAAAGTCAGGGTTGGCAGTGAACTCAGCCGTGAGTGAGGGCGTGAGGCCGATCTTAGCTACTTCCAGCCCCGCTTTAACGTTTGCACCAGCATCGAATCCCGGAGCGCCGACGACCGGAACGCCCTGGCGCCACCCGCCGGTCGCATACGGTTTGATCTCGTAAAGGCGACGCCGTTTGATGTCTTCGACGCCGGCAAGTTCGCCTGCTTGTGAGACGCGTTCAAGACCGTACTCCCGTTGCCAGCTACTCCATAGATTCTGCTCGTTCTTCCTCCGAATAGTTCGGGCAACGTTGAGCCCCCAACTTTCGATACCTTCGCGGAAACGCAGGGTGGTCAAGGGAATGGCAATCTCAACCACATAACCCGAAGCATCGATCTGTCCCGCCGAGATCCAAGCGCCGTCCCAGGAAAGATTAATGTCCTTTCCTTCGTCGGTGATCAGTGCGTCCTGCTGTGTTCCCAGCGGATTTACCGCGAACCGAAATGCGTTTCGTTGGTCATGATACGTGTCGAGCAGCACTTCGATCAGGTCATCGTTCGAAAAACTGGCGTCGCGCACCAACTCACGCGCATTAATCTTCTTTGCTTCAGAATCAAACGCCCGAATGCCAAGGTAGATGTTCTTGTCATCGTAGAGCACACGCACTTCCGTCTTCTCTGAGGCTGGCGCTCCTTCGGTGGGTGTCTCCTGCCGAAAGTCAGTGGCAGCTTCTGCTTGTGACCAGGCAGCTTCGTCGAGGCGCGCGTCGATCTTGATCGGCTCACTAATGCGGAGGATGTGAATACGATGGATGTCAGCCTGAGAATTATCGGGCGCAGATTGTTGAGCGCGAGCAATGTACGACAAGCATAGAAGGACTAAGACAGACAGAAGCGCCAGCGAGCGGTTCAATTCGTCTGCGAAACGCCGCGTCGTTTCAGTCATAGCTGTTTGTCAGTTGGCAGAGTGATTCTAAGAACTGGCTTGCCGCCAATGTTTTGCAGCGGCCAGTAAACTCGATGCGTGCGCGAATCGACGGCGACGGTATGAGCGTTAGCGGCGAAGAAGCCGAGAAAGACTTTTTGCAACGTGCGGTCGCGCTCATCGAAGATAGCGATATTGCCGCTCTCAGCCGACACATAGAGCCGATGCAAACCGGAGTCGAACGCCAACACGTCAGGATCAGCTGCGACCTGAAGCGTTGCCGTAGCTTTCTTAGTTTGGAGATCGAATACAACCAGCTTTGAGTTCTCTTCACACGCGGCAAAGGCGAGATGATTCTCCGAATCGATCAACAATCCATGACTACCCTTGCAGCCGGTCAGCGGATAACGCCCGGCAATCTGATCCGTGATCGGATCGATTTCCGCTAGTTCTTCAAGGCCGTCAACGGTGACGAAAATGCGATCCGATGTCGCATCATACTGGCTGTTGCCCGCGCCTCCGCCAAGCGGGATCGTCGTGATGCGTTGATTCGTTTTCGCGTCGATCACCGTATCGGCCTTGCCGTGCAAATCGGAAACGTAAATCTTGTTTTGCTTCGCAGCATAGGCAATCCCATCGGGATAATCACCGGCTGGCGCACGTGCTACGATCGCGAGACTCTGGTCGTCAATCGCTGCCAGTTCATTCGTACCGGTCGCTGATGCATAAACGCGATGAAGCTCTGGCACAGCGAGTACGCCATGCACTCGCTTCAAGTCTTTCACGTCGCCCACGACAGTCTGCTTATTAACATCGAACACGGTCATGAGATCGGAGCCAAGATGCGCGATATATAGTCTGCCCGTACCGCTGTCGAGACTCTGATAATCCAGACGGGTTGTGCCGCCGGTTAACGGAATGTCTGTCAGCGTGCGTAGGGGTAAGTTGCCCGCCGGAGAACTTTCGGTCGCTGATTCTGCATTGGTTCCTTGGGTTGGATGAGCATCAACAGGCGAATGAGACCGCCCAGAACAGGCTACCAGCAAGACGGCAATAGCAAATGCCACGAGCACGCGCGATAGGATTAGACCAAGGACATTCATCGTAAGATTATTGTCGAGATATTAGACCTTCTCGTTCTCTTGGGTCTAATGTTAGAAGAACAAATGATCGAAGAGCGAGTAACGAGCAGCGATACTGACAACGGCCATCAGATGCCTTCGTGGCACGAGGTCTTTTTGTACTTTCTTTTTCTCGGTTTTGTAAACATTGGTGGTCCGGTCGCGCAGATCACCATGATGTTTAATCACATGGTCGAGAAGCGGAAGTGGCTGACTGAGGACCGCTTCGTCAAGATCATGGCCTTCTGTCACATGCTGCCGGGACCCGAAGCGTTGCAGTTGGCGATCTATGTAGGCTATCTCAAGCGGAAGTTCCTCGGCGGCATACTCGCGGGACTTACGTTCATCGTTCCTGGTGCGGTGGTGATGATTCTGTTGAGTTGGCTTTACGTCAAATACGGTAGTCTTCCTCAAGTCAACAATGCGCTGTTTGTGCTGAAGCCTGCGGTGCTTGGGATTATCGGCGCAGGAATAATCAAGCTCGGACGCGCTTCAATTCGAAATGTTTTCCTTGGGCTGATATTGATTGCTTCGTTTGTAGGAATGAAGTTCGCGGGAATTAACTTCCTGCTGATTCTAATTATAGCCGGTGTCCTAAATCTACTCGCAACCGAAGGGTGGCCAAGATTAAGAAAGGCCGCGACTCCCTCGGTGCGAATCACTATTCTAGGAGTTGCACTACTAATTCCCTTAATTGATTCTCGGTTGTTCCAAATCTGCTGGCTGTTTCTCAAAACCGGTTTCTTGAGTTTCGGCGGCGCTTACGCCTCGCTGGTCTTCGTGCAACAGGGCGCGGTCGCGCAAAACCATTGGCTGACGGATGGACAACTTCTAGATGGTGTTGCGTTGAGCGTCGCCACGCCCGGACCTTTCATGCTTTTTACAACGTTCGCGGGATATCTCGCGGGAGGCGTTGCTGGCGCAATTCTCGCGACCTTCTTCGTATTCCTCCCATCCTTTGTGTTTGTGCTCGGCGGCGCTCACTACGTAGAGAAGATCCAGCACAACAAGATCATTCAGGGATTCCTCGCAGGTGTTAGCGCAGCGGTCGTCGGTGTAATTGCCGTGGTCTCGTTACAGTTAATCCCCGAGGCGCTTGTTAACTGGCCAAGCGTCGTCATTTCCATTGTTGCTTTCCTGGCAATTGTACTCGTGAAGCGAGATGTCGCGTTGGTCGCCGTGTGCGCGATGATCGGTGGAATCGTATTCGCGGCGATCCAAGCATGGAGATAGCTGAAATAACGCAGCCCCCAAAGCTGAGGTGTCGAACTGAAAGGCAGGTAGAGGGATGAAGGCTAATTTGAAATCAACTAGACAATTCATTTTCTCGCGTGGTCTGAGACGAATTGCGATCGTAATTGTCGCAGTAATCATCACAGCACTCTTTGTGCTGGCGGCGTGTTCAGCCCCGCAGAATCAAAACCCTTCGTCCAATGCCGGACAGCAGAGCGCGACTGATTGGAAAGGGGTCGAGCAGGCGTTAGGCAAGGCTGGCTCGATGCAACCAGGCGACGTTTACAAAGTGAGTCTGCCGCGCAGCGATCTGAAAGTGACCGTCGGTGGTGTTGAGTTGAAACCTGCCCTCGCGCTTGGTTCGTGGGTCGCATTCAAGAAGTCCGGCACCGACAGCATCGTTATGGGTGACTTGGTGCTAACTGAAGATGAAGTGACGCCGGTGTTGACGAAGCTTCAGGAAGGCGGAGTTGAAGTAACCGCTTTACACAATCACGTCCTGCACGAGTCTCGACGCGTTATGTACATGCACATTCACGGAATGGGTGACGCCACGAAGATCGCAAAGGCAATTCATGATGCGCTCGCGCTGAGCAAGACGCCGTTTACTGCTCCGCCAGTTCCGGCGCAGACTCCCGATGTCGGGCTCGACACAAAAGAAATTGATCAAATCATGGGACAGACCGGAAAAGCCAATGGAGTGGTCTATCAGTACGGTATCGCGCGTGCTGATGACATTTCTGACTCGGCAATGAATGGATTCGTTATTCCGCCCTCGATGGGAGTCGCTCAGGCTATTAACTTTCAATCAACTGGGGGAGGCAAGGCTGCGATTACCGGCGACTTTGTGCTGACTGCTGGCGAAGTAAACCCAGTAATCAAAGTACTGCGAGATAACGGGATCGAAGTCACAGCGCTACACAGTCACATGCTGACTGATTCGCCGCATCTGTTCTTCATGCACTTTTGGGCGAACGACGACGCATTGAAGTTAGCGAAAGGCCTGCGCGCGGCCCTCGATCAAATCAACGTGAAGAAGGCGTAAGCGACAAATAATACTTGCTAAGCACTACTTCCAGTCATAGCTGGCGTGATCGCTGGTGTGTTTGGCATCCTCGGCACTTTCATCTTTCTCTTGACCGTCCGAAACCGCGCTCCGCTTAAACGGCGATGACACATATCGCGCCGGGTTGGTGCGTTAGCTAATGAGGCGATTCGCGGTTGAGTAGGTGTGCTTGCTAATTAGTTGAGCCAACTGGAAATTATTGACATAGCCAGAAGACGGTGATATACGTCGCGCATCTTTGAACCATTGGGTGTTTTGGGCTGACTCACGAGCCTACTCAAACTCGCCGAAATACAGCCACTAATCATCCAGTTTTGTTGTAAAGCGACGGGAGCCCACATCTGTCGATAACCTTCGGGCATAACTGCTCGAAATAAATTGCCGTCGCGATACATATCAATTAGAGGGATTACTGTCTCTTCGGTCGAAGCTCGCTGAAGTTTCGGTCGCGAATTCTTTGCGGGAACAGTGATCGCTGGAGGTGCACTATGACAGCCAAACAATCGCAAGAGACCGATTTCACACGTGACGTCCTAGGTCGTTATATCTGCAACGGTATTGACGAAGCTCTTGCGAGTACAAATCCAAACGGGCAGCGACAGAATGGCGCTCCGCAAAACGATGCACGACCGTTTGACATCATCGTGATTGGCGGCGGCAGCTTCGGGCCTGTCTTCGCCCAGCATCTATTTTTCGCAGACCAATCCCACAGTCATCGAATACTGGTTCTGGACGCGGGACCGCTTGTGCTCACAGAGCACGTTCAAAATTTGCCTATGCTCGGTCTGAATCCACCAGGACCGGTCGAGAAAGATCCACGAATACCACGCAATGAAGTTTGGGGACTACCGTGGGTCTCGGACGTGCGCGGCGGTTTTCCAGGCCTAGCTTATTGTTTGGGCGGCCGATCAGTCTTCTTCGGAGGATGGTCCCCGCGACTGCTCGATACTGCAAACGACACTGAGATGGCGCGTCCTCCGTGGCCTCAGGCAGTCGTCGACGATCTCAATAACCGTTACTTCGACGAATCAGCAGAACAAATTGGGACCGACGAAAGCAACGATTTTATTGACGGCGAAATGCATCGAGCGCTGCGAAAGCAACTGTTCGACGGAATCAAGGCGAATAAAGTCTCCGACGCGATTCAACCGGCCGATCTCCCCTTACATCTGAAAGTCCCACCGGGAACGACTAATGCTGTGAAACAGCAGATGCGCTTGGAAGCGCCGCTCGCGGTGCAAAGCCACACGGTCTCTGGCTTGTTCCCAATCAACAAATTCAGTGCGGTACCGCTTATGATCAAGGCTTCACGGACCGCGTCGTTCGACTCGCAAATCGGCATGCCGTTTCCTGATGACGTGAAGAAGCGTCTGATGTTAATTCCGCATTGCCGAGTAATCCGTTTAGTAACGGATGTTCAGGGAGGCACAGGCCGCGTTACCGAAGTACAAACGACTCTCGGCAATATTCCTGTGGGCGACAATGCAAGAGTCGTCATTGCCTTGGGCACGATTGAAAGCGCACGCTTGGCACTCCTCTCATTCCAGGGAATTACGAACTATAACCAAATCGGCCAAAACCTGATGGCGCACTTGCGGTCGAATCTGACGATTCGAATACCGCGCACCTCAATAGCTGCCCTAGATCCCGCAATCAAGGATTTGCAAGCCTCAGCGCTTTTTGTGAAGGGCAAGCACATCAGGAATGGCAAGCCCTCTTACTTTCACTTGCAAATCACCGCGTCAGGTCTGGATCGCCCAAGCACCGACTCGGAAACCGAGTTATTCAAGAAGGTTCCCGATGTGGATGGCTTTGAGGTTTTGCGCAAGGCGAATGACAACACAATTGTGATCACCATGCGCGGCATCGGCGAGACTCAAGCTCGTAATCCGGGGAATAACATCACGTTGGACGGCGGTGAGGCCGATGAAGTAGCAGTGAAGCGGGCTCGCGTTGCTTATTCCCTCAACGACACTGACTTTGAATTGTGGGACGCGATGGACAAGGCTTCCGACGATGTAGCGCGGGTATTCGCGGGAGGCGCTCCATTCGAAGTGCTCGCGTCAGACGACAAGACGTGGATAGCGTTACCGGCCAATGGTGATCCAAAGACGGCCATAGATTACAAACCCAAGGCTGACGGCGGTCGACGAGACGGGATGGGCACGACGCACCATGAAGCGGGTCCGCTCTGCATGGGAACTGATCCGAATACTTCTGTCACGGATGCTAATGGCCGCTTCCATTTCGTGACGAATGCCTATGCCGCCGGGCCGTGTCTTTTTCCAACCGTTGGCTCCCCTAATCCGATGCTGACTGGGGTCGCGTTAGCACGCCGGCTCGCTGACAGCATGGTGCTGCCGCCGTTTACCCCTGACGCCGGTTTCACAATGCTGTTCGATGGAATAGACACGAGTCGTTGGCGCATGTCGAAGATTACCAATCAACCTGCTGGCCGCGATAACCCAGGTACCTTTCTACTCGTCGATCGTTCACTTGAATCATTGCCCGGAAATGATCTCGGAATGTTTTGGAACATAGATCCAACTCCGACAAACTTTATTCTCAAGTTGGAGTGGCTACGCTGGCGAGATGACGACAACTCAGGGGTCTTCCTGCGTTTTCCAGATCCCAACAGCAAAGGCTATAACAATACCGCCTATGTCGCGATCAATTTTGGTTTCGAAGTCCAGATCGATCAGCTAGGGCAAGGTAATCCGCCAGGACAAGGAATCCATAAGACCGGAGCGATCTACGGATTTGCCGCGCCACAGAATCCGAACGTGAAACCTCCGGGCCAATGGAATGAGTTTGAGATTCACGCGCAAGGACAAACTTACAGCGTCTTTCTTAACGGCGCGAAAATTACGGAATACGTTAATCCTGATGCCGTGCGCGGAAGCACTGCAGCACCTTGCTTCATCGGTTTGCAAACGCACACAGGGCGAGTTGCATTTCGAAAAATTCAAATTAGGGCGTTGTAACCGCCGAGGTTCTCACGCCTCTGATGCCGTACGCAGTCGCTCCCGAGGCTTATTGATGAGTCACCTGCGCCAATCATTACGAAATCGCATGAGTGTGCAGTATGCGGGTCCTCCATTTGACGCCAGAGTTTCCTCCAGTGATTTGGGGTGGACTCGGCACGGCTGTGGGAGGTCTTGCAAATGCATCGGCGCACGCGGGGATCTCAGTCGGAGTCTTACTCGTTGGCGGCCGATTGGTTCTTGGTGATGGCTCGTACGGCGCGTGGCGCCCAATCTCATTCCAAGGGCAGCAGAGCGGGGCTTCGGATGAACCCCTCGCGGTCAGTTCTCACGGAGTATCTTTCTTTCAGGTTTCGCCTGAGGACGCTGAAGCCGCTGCAATCCGTTTAGTTAAGAAATGGAATCCTGATGTCGTTCACCTGCACACGGCTTGGTTTTGGCCAGTCGCGCGAGCGATTCGTGAGCAGACAGGAGTGCCGCTGGTTTATACGGTGCATTCGTTGGATCGCGCCGAATATGAAATCGGTGATTTCGTCACGCATTGGGACACGCAAGAGACTGTCATATGTGCAGCCGATCGTGTAATCGCTTTGTCGCGCGATGAGCAAGAGCTAATCAGTAAGTATTGTCCTGCGGCAGCCGAGCGCGTGAGAATCGTTGGCAACGGAATTGATGATTCTGCTTCGGCGCGTGCGGCATGCAAGCGAGAGAGAACAGATAAGGCTCCGCTCATTCTTTATTCAGGTCGATTCGTGGATCGCAAGGGAATTCGGGAACTGTTTGAAGCCATTCCGCGCGTTCTCGATCACGCTCCAAATGCCCGCTTTGTTCTAGCCGGCGGATATGGCAGCGCGGAAGAGATTCAACGTGACTGGCTTGATCGTTCTCTCGAACCGTATCGTTCGCAGATTCATTTCACCGGCTGGCTTACGCCGGACAAGGTAGCCGAATGGTACTCAATCGCTGACATACTCGTGATGCCGAGCTGGTATGAGCCATTCGGAATGGTGATTCTTGAAGGGATGTTGCATGGTGTGGCCATCGCCGCCACTTCCGTAGGCGGTCCGGCAGACATTCTTGAGCACGAACAAACGGCGATGCTTTTTCGGCCAAGGGACGCAGAGGCTCTTACTTCGACAGTCCTGAAATTCGTTAACGATCCAGTCCTGCGTCGACGAATTGGCCAGCAGGGCGCGCGACATGTGCGCCGCCGTTGGCTGTGGCCGAACATAGTGAACACAATGCGGTACGTCTATGAGGAAGCTGCCCTACAGTCTAACAGCTTGCAAGGAACTGTAGTCGGACATGAGGTTTAGCAGTTAAGCATTCGAGAAGGGACCAATAATGAATCAACTTGTCCATATGCGTAAATTAGTTCTTATCTTCATGCTGATGCTCGCAATTCCCGCGCTGTGCGTGGGTCAGGACCGAGATATTACTGAGGGCAGTTCCAACGGCAGTATTAGATCCGACGTCTCACAACGTCCGACTGGACCGAGGCGGCGGATGCTGACAACAGAAAGCCGGGCCGCGCTTGTTGCGGAGTTTGATCTATTCCGTGGAGCGGAAACACTCTTGAATGCTCCGAGTTTTGAGGCCCTGAAGAATTCTTACCGTGACGCGCTTGAGAAGGTTGCAAAAGAGAAGCCGATAGCTACGGACTTGACCCCATTGAAATATCTTGTGTTCGAGATGATGGCACGCTCATTGAGTCAAAAGAAACCCGGCGTTGATTCTGACAAGCTAGCTAAAGCCGTTATCAGTTCTTACGTCAAAACGCGCGACTTCATGCCGCCTATTCTCGGCGCCGGTTTTACCAAAGACGAGGCAGGAGCCGAAGAGAGAAATGCGGTTTTGGCGCTGCACCGACTCACTCGTCAACGTATCACACCACAAGCTAAGGCTGCTGTCGCGGCTTCCTCTGGGCCTGAGGTTGGCACCACGACCATTACTTATGGCGTGGTTGTAAACGACCACCCGCGGCAAGCCAGTGCAGGAGTAGCCAAGCGCAAAGGTACACTTGGTGTAACGGTCCGTGTGGCTCCCCGAATTGTGGTCGGAATAACTAATGACACGTTCAGCTCAAAGAAACGACCTGATGGTACTTACATTACGGGGATAGGCAACACGACTCCGAGCTTTAAATATGAAGCGATCGATGAAACGCCAAAGCATCCGTCTCTTAGCCTGAGCTATTCGATCACTTTGCCTACCGCAAGCAAAGCTAAAACTCTGGGCACTGGGAGGATTGATCACAAGATCATAGGCGACCTCGGAAAGAAGGTTAACGATACGAAACTCGGATTGAGCCTTGGTTATTTGTTCGCGGGGCGTAAAGACAAACCTGGATATACAAAAACCGGTCTGGCGGTTCTATCGCTTGATCATCCTCTGGGAACGAAGTTAACGTCCAGGAACGAAATAGACCTAGCCACCAAAGCGGATACAAATCCAAGTGAAATATTCGCGATCAACCAATTAGTCTACAAAATCAATAACACGTTCTCGTTTAGAGCCGGTGTGCGTACCGGTATTACCGCTCAATCACCGAGAATAGGCCTGACTGTTGGGTTGTCAATAACTACCAGCCTAAAAAAGATTTTCTCCTCCGGGCCTTGAGTAAAGAGATTGCCGGCTATTTAGGCCTGCAACGGGATTCGGTATAATGGAATCAAATTATTCGCACTTTCCCACTTGCCTGAACAGAAGGGCGTATCAGATGAGCGTTAGACCGAATATCCAAAGAATCATTCTGCTGCCGATGTTAATACTTGCGGCAGCTATCCTCGCCGCCGCACAGGATCGCGATATTACTTCCGGAAGCTCAAGCGGCAGTATTCGGCCCGATGTTTTAGATACCAATTCAGGACCGAGAACTCGAATGCTGACGCCTCGCAAGAGAGGCGAGATGGTTGCCGAGTTTGATTCTTTTCGAGGCGCGGAAAAACTGTTGGGTGTTAGTAGCTTCGAGGCGGTCAAACAAGAGTACAGATCGCAACTGGAGAAGCTTGCGGCAGAGAGACCAATCGTGAGTGATTTAACACCGGTCAAATATCTTGTGTTTGAAATCATGGCGAGAGAACTTGCCGACAACCATCCGGGCACGTCACCCCAAAATTTGGCTGACAGTCTGATGAGTAGCTATGTAAAAACCAAGAGTTTCATGAAACCAATTCTCGCCGGTGGTATAACTCCCACAGACGCGAAGCAAGCAGAACATAGAGCTGTGGCCGCTATCAAAAAGCTTAGAAGAAATTAGAAGAACTTCGCTCCCACCAGACGCACTACCTGAAAAATTCTGTCCCACAAATGTCCCACAACGATCTGCAAATTGAGCGCACGTCAGCACATGATGCACAATATGCACTAGCAGTTTTCCGCAATTAAGTTTGCCGTTCATTTAGATATTAACGTAAACACAATATTCGCATGGGAAAAATCAGAGTCATTGCGATATTGCGACGATCTTGCCGCAAGGATCGTTGTCGGCGCACTATTGGACCGTGATGAGAACCTGAGAATCGGTGACGTGGTTGCCGCGTTGAAATATTGGCCGCCCAATAATCGCAATCAGGATCTATCGGCTCGGCAGGGGAAAACGATGGTAAGTTGAAACATTGTCGTTCTGAAACTTAAGTAGCCGCGATGAGACACCACACGCTTAGTTCGGTCAAGCATTTCGCGATTTTTGTTTTCGCTTTGTTGACGGCTTTGATATGCGGTGTCTTCGCGAGCGTGTTCTGCGCCGTCCAAAACAGCCCGCGAGTTTTCAGCGTATCCTCAACGTCGACGCGGGCTGTCGTGATGGAATCGGTTTCGATGCGGGCCGAACCGTTCTCCTTGAACTCCGAAGCGAACTTCAGTCCGAACGATCCACGCACGCGCCTTACGCTCTTTTGCGCAAACCTGGACCTCTTGTCCGGCGAGTCGGCGAATGCTTTGAGCGCAGATGCCGAAGACGCTGCGCGTGTTCACTATCCGTTGAAGGTTGAATACGTCGGACAAGTGCCTGGCTTCGAAGGGATTTACATGGTCGTCTTGCGGCTCAACGATTCGATGACCAGCAATTTAGGCGACGTCCTGGTTCGTTTGAATTTGCACGGAATGGGCAGCAATCGCGTTCGCGTAGCCATTGGGCAAATTGGTGGTGGACCTCCTGACGACAATCCTGGAGTGGGCACGCCTGCGCCTGTGACCTCACCGCCTGCAACCACGCCGCAGACGATTGCTCAATACCGCGCACGATTCTCAGATCCATCACTGGCCAGCGGTCCCGACGCGATCAGGTTTCTCGAACAAACGACATGGGATCCGAATGATTCCGACGTTAGTCATTTGCGGCAGGTCGGAATGCAGACTTACTTAAACGAACAATTCAATACGCCGCCGCTATTCAGTGACGTTCAATCGAACTATCCCCGGAAAATGCTATTTCCGATAGTCAACACCACGACGCCGTGTCCTGACTGCTTTGACGCCTACAACCTGGACAACTTGCAGAAGCAATTCGCGACGAACGCGATTACTAAGCCCGATCAGTTACGGCAGCGGGTCGCGTTCGCGCTGCACAAACTAATTGTAGTCGCGGGACGCGACCTGAATAACAACGAGAGCAGTTGGTACGCGCCTTATTTGCAGATTTTGGATCGCAATGCCTTTGGCAACTACAGGCAGCTGCTCTTCGAGATCACGCTCAACCCCGGCATGGGTACGTACTTGAACATGGCGGGAAATTCAAGAGTAGCGCCAAACGAGAACTATGCCCGTGAGGTGATGCAATTGTTTTCCATAGGAGTTGACAAGCTGAATCAGGACGGAACTCCCGTCCTGGACGGAAACGGAAATCGGATTCCGACTTACGGGCAAGCACAGATCACAGACTTTGCGCGCGTCTTTACCGGTTGGGTGATTTCGGTGACGTCAACTAACACGTTCAATGGTCAAACGGTTCCGGACTACCTCAGCCCGATGGCCCTGACTAACAATATCGGGGCGAACGGTCCAGCCGACATTGACGCCAAGACTTTGTTGAATGGTCTGCAACTGCCTGCGTGTTCGAACTGCGCGGGAAATCAAGCGAACATGCTGGCCTACAAGACTGCAGAACTAAATGCAGCGATCGACAACTTATTCAATCACCCCAACACTGGGCCGTATGTTTGCACTCAGTTGATCCATCAATTGGTCACGAGTAACCCGAGCCCCGCCTATGTGGGACGTTGCGCGGACGCCTTTGCGAACAACGGCTCCGGCGTGCGTGGAGATATGAAGGCGATAATTACCGCCATCCTGCTCGATCCGGAAGCGCGCGGCGATCTAAAGACTGATCCAAATTACGGCCGTTTACGCGAGCCGGTACAGTTCATTCTCGGCCTGTTGCGCACCTTCAATGCGACCAGCGACGGAGCTTTATTCAATTTCGTGTCTGGCAACATGGAGTGTGGTCGCACCTTTCTGAGTCCATTTAGCACTTGTATGGGACAGGAACTTTTCAATCCGCCAACTGTCTTCAGCTACTATCCTGCCGATTATGTCCTGCCGGGGACAAATCTGCGGGCGCCTGAATTCGGTATTCTGGATAGCCAGATCGCCTACCCGCGAATCAATTTTGTCAACACGCTGTTTCTTGCAAATAACGGCAACGGACTGCCGGCACTCGGCGCGGCTCGCCAAAGTCCAACAGGAACACAAATCAGTTATGCCAACTACCAGGCGCAGGCCGGTACACCGGAAAATTTGGTCGACATGCTGAATGTGATGATGATGCATAGCAGCATGTCACCGTCGATGCGCACGAGCATCATTGATGCCGTCTCGACAATTCCCAGCAACGACGCGGCCAATCGGACGCGAGTCGCTATTTACCTGGTCGCGACTTCGTCGCAATATCAGGTGCAAAGGTAAGGGGATGAGACAACGACGCGGGCGCTCTGTTAGAGGACGCGGCCTGTTGACGGCGGATGGCGTCAATGATGGTCGAGGGCGACTTTACGCGGAGCTGGATCAGCTCATGCGCCGAGAACAAATTGTCTCTAGCTAAAAACGTTGAGCGCACACTCGGCGTCGACGTTCGCCGAGAGAGGGGAACTTGGCGTTAACCAAGAATGTTAGCACGTGTGCATTGAGAGAATGCGTGGCGAGGTAATAACGCACCGCCGTCCCCACTTAAGTTCTCGTCGAGAATCAGGCATCATAAAATCGGAAAATGAATCCACTTGGCAGGGACCTGCGTATATTGATTCAGGAGAAAGAAATGCTTAAATCACTTTTTCTTAGTGCTGCTCTTTTGCTCAGCGGTACGATGTTAGCTTGTAACAAGGCCGCTGCCTCGGTCGCCGCAATTCCGGATCCCGCTCTGGATGAGGCAATTCGAAATACCTCGCAGAAGCAAACCATCGTCCTGGCAGGAGGTTGTTTTTGGGGCGTGGACGCTGTCTTCAAACACGTCAAAGGCGTCACGGATGTTAGGTCCGGTTATGCCGGAGGAAAAGGTTCGGCCACTTACGAAGAGGTCAGCACCGGCGATACCGGTTACGCCGAATCCGTGCAGATTACTTATGATCCATCAAAGATAACTCTCGGGAAGCTTCTCAAAATATTTTTTGCGGTGGCCCACGATCCGACAGAGGTGAATCGACAAGGTCCTGACACCGGCACGCAATATCGTTCGGCGATTTTCTACTCGACTGATGAGCAGAAGCGCATCGCGCAGGCCTACATCGATCAACTTAATAAAGCGAAGGTGTTTCCTCGACAAATGGCAACGCAACTCTCTGCGCTCGACTCTTTCCATGAAGCCGAAGGCTACCACCAGAATTATTTGGCTAACCACAGAGATGAGCCGTACATCGTTTACAACGATCTGCCCAAACTTGAGAATCTACGCAAAGAGTTTCCAGAGCTGTATAAAGATTAAGCCGAGCTCTTCTGGCCAACGTTTCCGACTTCACCTTGATAGCGGTCTAAGAGTTCTTTGAGGATTGGTGCGGAGTCAAAAGCGGGGCGGGCGTTGGCTGCCAACATGCGGCCGACCACGAACTGATAAGCGAGGCTTTCAGGCTTGGAACCATCATTATCCGCGCAGCCCTTGGTCTTGAGTCCTGCCTTGCACAAACGCCAAAATATTGCCCTGACCAGGGTGGCTTCGCCGCTCAAGCTGCCACTTCCCCTAAGGATTGCGGCCCGCTCACGCCATACCCCATTACATATTTCTCCAAATTGTTCCGAGTTGATTGTGGTCATTTCGTTCTCTTAATCGGCGAGGGCCGTGGCGGTCCGATTCTTGTCTTCAGACGGACTGTGACTTCGCATAGTCTTCATGACGCGGGCCAGCTCTTCGAGCTGAACACTGCGTTCGCGATCGTTCCGAGTCAGATCATCCAGCATGAGTTCACTCTTTAGATTCACTTTGAAATCCTGTTCGGCGGCGAAACGATCTCGTTGGGTGGCGCGGTTCTGCGACATCAGGATCACCGGCGCCTGCATCGCTGCGGTCATCGACAACATTAGATTCAGCAAGATGTATGGATAGGGATCAAACTGCGCGCCGTTCTGACCGCTGTAACGGGCGAGGAAGAATGTATTGATGCCCATCCAAACAACCAGGATCGAGCTGTAGAGGATGATGAATCGCCAGGAGCCGCCGAAGGTGGCAACCTTGTCCGCGACGCGTTGCCCGATGGTGAGTTCCTTTTCCATTTCCGTGTTGATGTTGCGAGTCACGCGTTGTGAAACGAGCATATTAGTTTGGCGCAGCCGCGCTCCGATCTCGCAAACTAAATCAACGGCGACATGCGGGTGTTTCAGCATGAACTGATGAAAATTATCCCGGTGCAGACGATGCAGGGTGCTGTCAGTCATGGCCGTGGCATTAGCAGAACGCTCGCCCTTGTCCAGGACCGATAGTTCGCCGAAAAATTCGCCGGACTTCAGTTCCGAAAGAGTGATTGGCTGAACGTCGTCATCGTGGACCCAGATACGGACCGCGCCGCTCTCTATCAGATAGAGCGCGTCACCTTGATCAAGTGCGTGGAAGATCGTCTCGCCTGACTTGAAGAAAACCTGGTCAACCTCTTCAGCCAAATTGGCCAAATCACTCTCGTTGAGGTTTCGGAAGAGCGGCACTAAAGCCAGGTGCTGTGCTTCATCACTGAGAAGTGTGGTGGCGCTCATGCTTTGTTCGACCATTTCTTTCGGCGAGGAGCGGCACTACTCATGAGCGAAGCAAGTTGCGTATGTGGTAGGGGACTGCCGCGCTTAAGACTGATGAATGGATTGTTCACCATGCAAAAGTCGACCTCGCTTCGGCCGTCCACGATATCGTTAAGTAACCGGACATCGAGTGCTATCGGTGAGAAGAGCAGCATTTCAACGGTTCGCAGGCGGGCCATAAAGGCGTCCTGGGTACTGTGAAATACCGGCACGCGCAGCTTGCCGTTATCCTCAAGCGCAAACCAATCGCCGTTCGCACGCCGCATTGCATAGACATCCTGCATAACTCTTTCGTTGTCCTTTACCCCAAGCGAGTTTGTTGTGAAGTAATATGCATTTCGTCTCCCCGGTCATAACGGCGGAAACTTGAGATAAGGAAGAATGCTCCAACGCATGTAACCAGCCCGATGCCGACAGCCACCCACAAGTGAATTGAGCCGCCCTGCATGTCGATGACTCCGTCGGTCCCCTTAAAAGTTGTGAAGAGATAGAACTGCCAAGCGGCAATTGCCGCGAAGATCGCCAAACCTAAAAACATTAAGATTCTTCCGTAACTCTTTGTGATATCCACGCTTGCCTCCAGCCATATTTGAGAGTCAAATGCCTCGCCCAAGAGCCTACTCATTCGCAAAGTTCGGCAGACTATGATTAGAAGTTAGGCGAACCATCAGGGAACGTCTGTGCGTTAGACCACTTATAGACTGGAACCTTTAGCTCATATGAAATGAGACTTGATAAGGCGCTTCAATTGAGTATCATACGTGCGTTGATGAAAGACGCGGCAGGGTTCACCTCCAAAGGCTCTGAGCAACAGCACAGGACTCAATTTCTTTGAGTTGCCATTCCGATAGAGAGCAAGTGGAGTCGATATTTCTTTACCAGAGAGAAACGATTGAGGTAGCTAAACTCCGACAGGGAGGTCTTATGGAAAACGAAGGTAAGCTGATTGACTATCTTTCAAAGGAAATAGAGACCCAAACTAAGAACCTGATGATTTTTCGTGAACGGATCAACTTCGCGGTTTTCATTGGACCGTTCGTTCTGTTAGGCGCAATCTTATATGGAGGTATTATCCCCCGTATCAATTGGGGTAGTTTGACCCGCACGGCCAAAATTGGTTTCGCTCTTAGCCTCTTACTCGCAATTCTTAGTTACCTCACTATGGGTATTGCGTGCTCAAGAATCGAGAAGCATATGTGGGATCAGTGCAACGTCTGGCGAGAACGAATTGCTGACATTTCAAGTGGACGTAAAACGGCTTTCACAATCGAAGACCTTAGATTTGAAGAGCACCTTAAAGAAGGATATCTGTGGGTCTATCTTGCAATGGTAATAGCGTTCGTGTCCGCGATAGCTCTTGTATTGATTTTGCAGGCGTACGCAGTCCCGTTGAAATAAGTCCCCGACGCCCGCGATAGACACTCGAGGGCGCTGAAGTGAAGTGCGGGCGCTACCAAAATCATAAGTGGTCTAACGCACAGACGGATTCTCTCTCGTGAGCTAACCTTCTGGTAGTCGGCCAACCGTGAAGCCCACCTCAAGCAGTGGACTCCAAAACAGCCGTTCAAAATTGGGCCATTGGTCTGCCAAGTGAGGGTGAAGCCGGTGATATTGGAGAATTAAGGTGAATGGGATGGAAATAAACAAGACAGCTAGCGAACCAGAAACCAGCATCAACTGGCCCACCGTGGCTTTCTTGATCGTTTTTCATCTGGCTTCAGTTGCAGCACTTTACTTTTGGAGTTGGCCTGCAGTTATCAGCGCCGCGGTCCTCTTCGGGGTTGGTAGCATGGGCATTGGCATGGGTTGGCATCGACTATTGACCCATCGCGGCTATAAGGTGCCGAAAGTAGTGGAGTACTTTCTCGTTTTCTGTGGCGCCCTGGCGCTCGAAGGTGGTCCGATACAATGGGTCACCACACATCGTATTCACCATGCCCACACCGATAAAGAGGGAGATCCGCATACGCCGCGCGACGGACGTTGGTGGTCACACATCGGTTGGGTCCTGGCCCCTCCTCCCCAGGTGATGGACCAGACCCAGCTGGACCGCTACGCCCCGGATTTGATGAACCAAAGACTCTACCGATGGCTCAACCGGTTTTATTGTGTGCCGCTAATCATGCTGACGGTCGGACTGTTGGCATTCGGCGGCTGGAGAGTCATGCTGTGGGGCACCTTCCTGCGGGTCACGCTGGGGCTACATGCTACCTGGCTGGTCAACTCGGCCACCCACATGTGGGGCAAGCGGCGGTTTGCGACTCGCGACGATTCGAGAAACAACTGGTGGGTGGCGCTGCTGACCTTCGGCGAAGGCTGGCACAATAACCATCACGCCTATCCGACCTCTGCGCGCCACGGACTCGCCTGGTACGAAATCGATCTCAACTGGTGGGGCATTCGCGTGATGCAATTTCTGCGGCTGGCGAAAGCCATCAAACGAGTGAGCATACCCAAGCTTGCCGGCGCGTAGTTCACCGGCGGCTTTAGCATCCGACCGTTCCCCTCAATCGCCATCGAACAATAGACATTCTAATGACGACAGAAGACGACATGCCGGCCACCATCCTCGTAGTGGAGGATGTTCATGAGACCCGCGAGGGCATTGAAACGTTACTGATGGCCGACGGCTATAGCGTCGCCTCTGCCAGGGACGTACGAGACGCAATCGAGCGCGCTCAGCGAACGCGGCCCGACTTGATTCTGATCAGTCTGGGCGGGTCACCGCACGAAGTCGTGCTTAGTGCGCGGAGTATTCGCGAACGCGCCGACGTGGGCGAACGGGTGCCGGTCGTAGTCTTTTGCATTGAAGGTATCGCTGAAGGTGATGAAGTTGAGATCGGCGAAAATGTGCATCTCTCGCGGCCTGACAACTTCAATCAGTTGCGGGGTCTTATTGCACGGCTGCTGAACAAGAACTCGGTCGTTGCGGCGGTAGAAGTTTAAGATCCGCTTAGGAAGAGAGTCTTATGAGTACAAGTAACAATAAAGAGAAGCCTTTTACCTTTAGGTTCATAGATACGAAACCAAGGGTCCTGTTGGAGTTGGAAAACACGACTGAACGAGCGTTCAGGTCGATCGAGATTCTAACGATCTTTTTGAAAGATGAAGAAACCCCGGACGGTGGTCCTTCCCAGGCCCACATAAGATTCGACGCGATAAAGTCCATGTCTCCAAGAGACAGCGCCGTCATCTCTCATCGAACCTGGATCAACGGCAAGCCAGTCAACGACGAGCGCGATCAGATGGCCCGACTCAAAAGCGTAACCGGCGAAATCAATCCTTACGTGCTGGATATTTCATGGAAGGATCCGGAAGGCAAGGCGCGTTTTCAAAGAATACCGGTCGGTCACTGATCGCCGATCGTTGTCGATGTGTTTGGGGTAACTGAACTCGACTATCCGAGCAGCCGATCAAACTCGTCTCTGACCACCCGGTAACATTCGCAAACTGCCTCTTCCAGCTTTTGACGGTCGAGGATCTGAATATGACCACGCACGTAACTGATCGCCCCGGCATCTTGCAGGCGGCCGGCAGCCACGGTCACGCCTTCGCGGCGCACCCCTAACATGTCGGCAATCAGTTCCTGAGTCATTACCAACTCGTCCGTCTTTAATCGGTCATGACTTAATAAGAGCCAGCGACAAAGTTGTTGCTCCACTGAATGCAGCCGGTTGCAAACGGCCGTCTGCGAAATCTGAGTAATCAAGGCCTGCGTATAACGCAACAGCAATTGCTGGAATTTTCCACCGAGCGCGAATTCATCCTGCAGTACCTTCGCCTTCATCCTGAGCGCACCACCGGCGCTTTGTACCACAGCGCGGTTTGGCATTGTGCCGCCTCCCATGAAGAGCGCAATTCCGACGACGCCATCATTACCTGTTAGGCCCATTTCAGCGCTGGTGCCGTTTTCCATCGTGTATAGCAAAGAGACTATTGAGGTGGTAGGGAAGAATACATAATCCAATTGTCCAGCAAATTCGTAGACAACTTCGCCCAAAGCAAACTCGACCGGCTGCAAACGTGGACGCAACCGTTCGTACTGATCAGCCGGGAGTGCGGCGAGCAGTCGATTTTCAATTGGCTCATTCAAGGTTGCAACCATAAGGTCGTCCAGGCTGTTATGTCGCAGAACCAAAAACAATTTGTTCCAAGTTGAATTCTAAACGATGGCGCTAATGGCCTCCAAACACGCTATCTTAGCTTTCTTCGGCGAGCGAGACTTTCCGTATTCCGAGGATCAATTTGAAAATCAGACCGACTGAAACCGCGAGCCACCCGGCCAGCGCGAGATAGATAAAGTAACGCGGAATAACCAGCAACGGTTGGAAGTTAATTGCCTTCGAGAGCTGAAAGGTGCAGACCGTGTACATTCCGAAAGGAAACACCATTCCCCAATACTGCGGATCGTATTTGAGTGGAAATCTCTTGTACACGTGACGCCAAAATCCAAGGATGAACAAAAGCGGAATCCACCACGTGCCCGCGGCCCAGAAAAACAATGTGAATCCTTTCAGAAAGGGAACCACCTCATTCAGGAGAGGCCATGCGGGCGCCGCAATTATCAGCCGCGCCCCGGCTAACGTAGTGATCGCCACCGCCCCCATATTAATCCAATACGGAGGTGTCAGCAGGGCCATTGTAACGTTCACGAAGGTGAAGCGGTAGAAGATCAAAGTGATTAGCGGCAGATAGAGCATGCAGCCAAGTAGAAACATGCAGAGCGTGAAGAAGAGAGTTAGCTCGCGATGGCTTTCGAAGCGAGCGGCGAGGAGTGTTCCCAATACTGAGATTGATTGCGTGGCGACGACTGCAAGCAACCATCCTCCATTCAATCCCGCTTCGATCGAAGGTTTTGATTCGCGCACGGTCATGGCCGCGAAGAAGGTGTACATGATGACCACCCAAAGGAGCAATCCGAGAAACCAAAGGGCTTCGGCGAGGAGATATCGATCGATGACGATCAACAGTTCGCTCCCGAGGACGCACGTTCCGGCGACTACCGTGAAGAACCCCGGCCCGCGCACGTGGTCGTTGATGTCCGCCTTGACGCGTCGGAAGAAAAACAGGAGTCGTACCAGCAACAACAACCAGAGGATGACGTAAGCGGCAATATTGATGACTAGCAGGACGACAGCGAGGGTTTTCATCTCCAGGAGGAAACAGGCGATGGAAATTATTCCGGTCGCCATTACCAACGCGAAATAACCGGGAAGTAAATCAGCCGCCGCCCTAAAGAGGAAGTTCCTGTTGTTCGTGGAATTATTCATCGAGTGCGTCAGGCTCTTCGTCACAACGTTTGCAATTGAGTTCGTAGCCTATGCGGGAATCGCGACCCTCTGGAGCGAGGACCCAAGCGCGGGTAGTCAATGGTGGGTCATGGCGAACGTGCTGCCGGTGACCACATTCCAAAATCGCGCGCCAGTGATCTTCGTCATCTTTTTCAAAGCCTGTAATCTTTTGCTTCATCGCTCATGACCAACCGGCCGCGCTATCCCAAGCGAGTCTGACTTCTAACGTAACCTGTACTCGTCTCCTGGCGTGACGTCGGTCGCCACCAACGAATGATCGACAGCGTGATGATGAAGCAGACGCCGGAACCTATCACCAGGGGAACTAACATTGAGTAGTGACGAGCAAGGGCTGCGTCGACCGTCGCGGCGAGGATCCAAAGCTGCGCAATGTTAATCATCACGAGCATGATCAGCCGGGCCTGCCACACAGCGGTTTGTCCAGCCTTCGATCGGTGATCATCCGCCAACGTATTCGGTGCGCTGGTCTTGAAGTCAGCTTGCATGTTGATCTGTTGAAGCTCTTCTCCGCGTTGCCCACACCTGTCCATCGCGTACTTCGACCTCAATGGCGTCGAGTGCTCGCGGCGGTGGGCCATAAAGGACATTTCCCGTCGCGGCATCGAAGGTCCCGTCGTGACAGGGACATTCGAGCCGCTGATGATCCCGCGAATAGTAAACCGGACAACTCAAATGAGTGCATTTCTGCCCGTAAGCGTGATACGCGCCTTCGCTCGTGCGAATCAAGATCGCCGAATCTCGTTCTGTAGGATAACTAAAATTCAAACTGCTGTTCGGCGCGAGTGTCTCTGCTCCGTCAATCCTGACCGCGGCTGAAGCGTCAGATTTGTGTGCGTCCAGCGCCGCTTTAGCAGCGAACCCTCCGGCGCCGAGAAACAGCGCGGCCGACGTCAGCCCGAGAAAGTTACAGAACTCTCGTCGAGTCACCTGAGCTTCCCCGTCACGGTCGTATGGAAAATCGGATTGATAAGGAGCAGTGGCGGTGCGTACGTCGTCTTCGTCACTGAGGACTCGCTTGATGGTCTTGGCTAAGTCGTTCATCCGTTAAGAGGGAATTACAATAACGAGCCCGCGAAGCGGGCGACAGCCTCCTGTTCGTAACTCCTCGAAATTTATTTCACCCGCTACGCGGGCTCTCACTAACTCTATCTTGATTACCTGGGGCTCACGCCCCAGGCTTTACGCTTACGCCTGCTCCGCAGGCTCAGGCGTGCTAAAACTCGTTGCTCTTATCCGACTGCTCGACCTGCGTGTCGATCCAGGATTCTGTTGCCGGTGTCTCTGTTTCAGCTCGCGTCAACATTCCTTCAAAAACGCCGCAGCCATCAACATTTACTTCCTCGGCGTCGGTTGGAAGCATCAGATAGACTTTCGTTTCAACTTTCTGATTGCCGAAGACGTGAACATTCACCGGCTTTGTCCGGCGCAACGGCACAATTTGTTCATACTTACCAAATGAGATCGCGCCGGTGGGACAGACACTCGCGCACATTGGCTTCAATCCTTCGGAAGAACGGTCGTAACACATGTCGCACTTCATTTGCAGATGCATCTGAGTGTTGTACTTGGGAACACCAAAGGGACAAGCGTTAACGCAGTTGCGACAGTCCAGACAACGCGGCTTCAGCGCAGACATGACCACGCCGTCGTCGGATACCTTGATCGCGTCAGCCGGACAAACCAGCGCGCACGTCGGTTCGTTGCAGTGCATGCAGACGGTCGGCATCGTCGCCGTGGTTTCGGCGCGATCAATGTAGTCGACAAAGATCATCGGATAACCTTTGTGGGTGGCACACTCGCGGCAAGCGGCGACACAAGCCCGGCAGCCAATGCAGCGCTGCGGATCGATGAACATCGTCTCTTCCATAATCAGTAGTTAGCCACAGATGAACACAGATTTACACGGATGAGAAAACCATGAATTACTTTTCGAGTTTGCCTCACTTCAGAGCAAGTTCTTAATCTGTGTCTATCTGTGTTCATCTGTGGCTTGTCATCCTCTTCTCGTCTCACTCAACGACGCGCCCTTACGTTGCTTTCCAAGAATCGGCAACTGGCGCGAATGGATCTTTTCGATGCGCGCGGCGCAGGCCTTGTACTCGGGAATCTTCGAAGTCGGATCGAGCGCCGGGTTCGTCAGTTCATTCACGGCTAACTGCTCACCCCAGTGATAAGGGATGAAAATCGTGTCCGGCCGAATCGTCCGCACCACGAGCACGGGAAAAACTCCATCACCTCGCCGCGAGATCACGCGCACACGCTCGCCGTCATTGATCTTCAGTTTCATCGCCGTCTCCGGATGAACTTCGACGTAGGGTTCCGGGCATTGCTCGACCAGAAAACCAATACGCCGCGTTTGATTGCCGGAGAGGTATTGATAGACGACGCGCCCGCTGGTCAGAATCAGCGGGAACTCTTCATCCGGAACTTCGTTCGGACCCGCGTATTCAATCGCGTGAAACTTTGCTTTGCCATCAGCGTGATAAAACCGATCTTCGAAAAGTCTCGGCGTGCCGGGATGATCTTCTGTGGGACACGGCCAGAAGATGCCGTTGTTCTGTTCAATCTTTTCCCAAGTAATGCCGTAGTAGTCGGCGTTGCCGCCGCGTGATGCGATGCGTAGCTCGTCAAACATCTCGCGTGGCGAATTGAAAGTAAAATACTTTTCGCGACCCATACGCCGGGCGATCTCTTTGATGATCCACCAATCAGCGCGCGCTTCGCCCGGCGGATCGTTCGCTTTGTTGATTTTTACAACGCGGCCCTCGCTGTTGCAGGTGACGCCTTCGTCTTCGCTCCACGCCGAGCCAGGCAGAACGACGTCCGCGTACCGCGAGCTTTCAGACATGAAGAAATCGATACAGACGTAAAAGTCGAGACCTTCGAGTGAACGCCGCACTTCGTTGGTGTCGGGCAGGCTTACCATTACGTTGTTGCAGATCGAGAGCAGACCGCGGATTTCTCCTTCGCGCATCTTGGTAAACATCTCGACAACTGAGACGCCGGCTTGCGGTAGTTCGTCTTCGGGAAGACCCCAGACTGCGCATGTGTGTTTGCGATGATCCGGATTGTTTATTGAACGCTGGCCGGGAAGTTGGTCTGCCTTCTGGCCATGCTCGCGTCCGCCCTGGCCGTTGCCCTGTCCAGTGATCGTTCCATAGCCGCGTCCGGGCGCGCCGATCTTGCCTGTCGCCAGCACCAGGTTGATATAAGAGAGGACGTTGTTCACACCGCTGGTGTGATGCTCGATGCCGCGCGCATGCATCACCATTCCCGTTTTCGCGCGGCCATACATGCGCGCTGCTTGCACGATCTTTTCTGCCGGGACTCCGCAAATCTGTGACGCAACATCGGGAGAGTAGCGCTTCGCCAGTTCTCGCGTTGCCTGCCAATCATTAGTGCGCGAATCAATGAACGCTTGATCGATCAAGTTGTCTTCAATCAGAACGTGCAGCATTCCGTTCGCGAGCGCCACGTCGGTGCCGGGTTTTAACTGAAGATGCAGATCGCCCTGCCGGGCGGTAGCTGTTTCGCGCGGATCGACGATGATCCAACGCCCGCCGTTGTCCCGTTGCTGCCAGAGAAATTTGTTCAGCACCGGAAAGGTTTCGGCGCAGTTCGATCCGGCAATCAACAAGACTTCAGCCAGCGGGATGTCGTCCCATGGATTAGCGGCGCGATCGATGCCGAATGCTTTGTTGTTTCCCGCCGCTGCCGACACCATGCAGAGCCGTCCGTTGTAATCAACATAACGAGTGCCGAGTCCTGCGCGCGCAAACTTGCCCATTAAGTAAGTCTTTTCCGTCGTCAGAGAAGATCCCGAATAGACACCGATCGAATCTTTACCGTGGTTTGCTTGCAGCTCTCTGAATTTACTGACCACGAGATCAAGCGCTTCATCCCACGACGCGCGGTCGAAGCGGCCCTGGCGTTTGATCAGCGGATAAAGCAGACGATCGGGATGATGAACCTGGAGATATGCGGTCACGCCTTTGGGACAAAGCCGGCCTTCGTTTACGGGAAAGTCGTAGCGCGGTTCAACGCCAACCACATGATCCTTCTCAACCAGTAGGTTCATGCCGCATTGCACCGCGCAATAGGGGCAGTGCGTCGGCACAACTTTGTCGATTACTCGATCCGCGCGCCAACCACCGTACGGCGCATCATGCAGATGCGGCCCGAAGGCGTCTATGATCTGATCGAGGTTTTCGACTTTGCTCATACAAATTAACCGCGGATGAACGCGGATCGACGCTGATCACGAAAGCAGGTTTGCGCCGGTTTTGTTTTTATCCCCGTCCATCTGCGTTAATCCGCGGCTGAATGTCTTGTTGTTTGTAAGTGACTGATACGCCAGCCCGCGCATGATTCTTTTGCATCGCGGGCAATAGTCCTGGAGCGTCTTGCCATCGCCCATTCCGTAATCAAAGCCGAGCTTGTCCACCACCGTTTTCAAATCATCCAGCCACAGTTGCGCGACAAACTCTGCGCTGCAACGCGCGCAGGCCGCTTGCGGCATCTCGCGAGCACGCTCCTGATAAAGTTCGACGCCGATCGACGCGGGCCGCTGCACCACGTGAAAAAGTTTTCCGAACGGCAGATAGAACAACGTCATGATCACAGTCGCCTGATGCGTCAAGGCGATGAAGTGATACATGTAGCCATGCAGCCAGAGACTGGAAGCCGTCAGCATCAGTCCGGTAACTGAAATTGCGATCAGCAGCATGTGCGGCACAAAGTCCAGCGTGAATTGCTGTAAAGCTATTGCGCCCCGATCCCGCAGACGGCGATGGATCGCGATCGCGCAACCTGCGATCACCATCACCGCAGTGAAGTCGAGCGCATGAAACGTCACCCAGGCAATCACGCTGCGACCCTGGACTAGATTCAACGGAAAACCGAACACGTAAGCGCGATATCCAAGATCGCCTTCGAGCTTGAAGTGCACCCAGCCAAAGACGAGCGGGAAGGTAATCAGCGCTGAGAGCACACAGCCCCACATGATCAAAAAGTGCATGGCCCAGCGCGAGAACCCGCGCTTGAAGATGAAGCGCTGTTCGATCAGATTTGTGGCTAAGGTCTTCGCTGCACTGGCGGTGTTCTGCACAAACTTCTCGCGCTGGAGATAGAGTTTCCATCCCCTGCGCCAGTAAACACGCGTCGCCGGCCGCTGCAGCCAAAGGGCATAGCGGAAAACGATCGCGCCGAAAGCGACGACACTCGCGATGGTGTAGCCAAAGAGCGCTGCATCGTAGTGCTCCAGATTGCGCGACCCAATAATGATGAGAATTGTTAGCAGTAGCGAGGCCGCCAGGGCGAGCAGTACAGGCTTTCGGGTTGTCGATGGGCCGGCCATTAGACAGTTGAATACCGAAATGTTTGCGGGCGACTACGATCTTGCGGAGCGACTTTATTTTATAACACAGAAACAGCAGCTCTTTATTATCGAGCTATTGGTTTATGCGAGACCCTGCAGCCAACCAGGTTCTCGATCGTGCTCTTCCTCGACTCGCCGCAGGCGCGCCGTCATCACCGCCGCGCGTCCAAGGTAACCAAAGCTCGCACGACATACTTCTCTTCAAATACTGTCTTTTGACTTTGCGTATCTTTGCGCCTTGGCGTCTTTGTGAGATTGCCCCTTGTTTTAGGATGATTCACGCAAAGGCGCGAAGAAAAACCACAAAATAAGACACTACTTCTCTTCAACTCTTTCTAAATCCTCATTCGCCGGCCCCATGATCACCTGGCCGCGCGCGTCGTAGCGGGACCCGTGACAAGGACAGTCCCAGGTCTTTTCCAGCGAGTTCCAATCAACGATGCAACCAAGATGGCGGCACACGGCCGATAGTTCATGAGTTGTTCCCGCTTCGTCTTTGTAAACTGCAAATTTCTTCAGTCCGCGCCGAATAATTTTTCCTGAGCCGGGAGCGATCTCAGCGTCTGAATCAACTTCACCCGGCGTTACTAAATCAGCGTACTGTTCAGCGACGTTAATATTCTCTTTCGCGAATTTGCCTAAAGCTCGTAGCGTCTTGCGTGAGGGATCGTAGAGGGCCGCCCACTTATTTTCTTTTCCAAGGATCAAATCGGATATGAGCATTCCGGCGATGGTTCCGTGGGTCATGCCGTTCCCGGAGTCGCCCGTGGCAATGAAAACATTTTCCTGGTCAAGCGGGTTCCGTCCGATGAAAGCTAAACCGTCGATCGGTTCCATCACTTCGCCGGACCAGCGATATTCGACATCTTTGATGGGGAAGCGTGTTCGCGTCCAACGTTCCAGCGCGGCGAATCGAATATTCGCGTCATCCTTTTGACCCGACTTGTGATCCTCACCGCCCGAAATCAGCAGATCGTAATCGTCATTAAGATTTTCGACGCGAATGTAATGATAAGGATGGGGCGTATCCCAAAATAGCGCGCTCTCTACTTCACCTCGTCGCACGAGAGCGCCGATAACATAAGTAAGGTAGGCTGCCTGCTTCGTATGAATCTCGAACCGATCGTTAACCGGAGTGTTGGTCGCCACGACAACTGCATCGGCAGTAACTACGGGCCCATTCGAAGTTTCTATGCGAGCTCTATCGCCGCCCTCAATCTTGCTGGCGTGCGTATTGCTGTAAATTTGTCCGCCGTCGCGTTCGATTGCGCGCGCCAGACCCGCGAGATATTTCAGCGGATGAAATTGTCCCTGATGCGGAAACCGAAGTGCTCTGCCGGTGTCAAAAGCTGCAATCGGCGCTCGTTCAACTATTTCGAGATCAGCTAAGCCGGCGCGATGAGCGGCTGCCAACTCGCGATCCAGAATCTCTTTGGATTCATTCGGCGGCACAAAGAGATAGCCATCGAGACGCTCAAATTCACAATCAATCTTTTCGTCCCTGACGATTCTCTCGACTTGATCGATCGAAGCACGGTGGCTCTGCGCTGCGAGTTGCGCACCTTTCTCACCATGCAGGTGCTCTAACTCAAAATAACGATCGTCAAGCGCGGTGACCAGATGCGCGGTGGTTCTTCCGGTCATGCCGCCGCCGATGGGACCGTCATCGAGCACAATGACGGACTTCCCGGCGCGCGCCAACAGATACGCGGTTGTCATTCCGGCAATCCCCGCGCCGACTACGCAGACATTCGCCGTCGCTTCTTTGTCGAGCTTAGGACGCAGATCTATTTCGCTTGTGGCAGCCCAAATCGAAAGCGTCGTGCCAGTCGTCGGTTCCATGTGATTGCCTTTCCGGTTATGGCCCCAACGTAAGCCAAGGCCACACCCCTAAATATTATTCGCGACCATTCGCGCTCGGCTCTTCGGCCCAGAACACCCAGTCAACGCCATTCTGATGCGGTTGCGCGGCACGTAACATCAGCTCCTTTTCCAAACGCGCGCGGGCGCCGCGCTGGACTCTCGCAAAAATACACTGGGCCACGTCAGAGAAATCCCAACCTCGATCTCTCAGTGACGTAGCCCGAAAAGCTTTTTCCAACTTTCGCCTTTGCTTCTTGAACATCTCCGCAACTCTTTCGCTCAACTCATCGCAGAGTTCACAAAGATCGGCGGCTTCGTCTTCTCGAATTATGGGAAAGTTCGGCTCGTAGTATCGCTCCGCCGGATGCGTCTTCTCCCACTCAACGGCTTCACGCAAAAGTTCGCTGCGCACCATATCTGTGATGTGCGTGTGGACGCTGGGAGCAGACAGGCCGAGCGTCTCCGCGATGTGCGTGATCGTATTCGGTGCCTGGGCGAGCACATTCAGAATCTCTTCCTTGGTGCCGTTGGGCAGCAATCTATTCCTGGTGATTCCGGCCCAGGGATCGCTATAGCCACCCGGGCTGGATGAAACGCACTCGCAGGGGAAGCGCAGGCCATGAAATCCTTTAGGCACAGTCATAACTGTCCATCCTTAAGCTCATTTTTCCCTTCCAAGAAGGGGTCTCGTAATCGGGGATGCAAAGAATTATAACAGTCACCGCATCCATTGAATGACACAATTTCTTCATATTTCTTAAAGATTCGCGGAACTTTACCTCTCTATTATTAGGGCCTACCCTAATATTGACTCAGAAAACAGTCCCCCGCAAATGCTCCCCTAAGGCGCGTTCCTATGGCCTTAATTTCGACCCTGGGAAGAGCTGGCAATGCATGCGTTCGCACGGACGCTGATTTATGAGGAGGTAAGGATGAAACGTCATTTCAGCAACTTAATAATTCTCACGCTTCTTATTTCGCTCACCGGACTGGCCGTTCCGCGGTCGACTTCAGCTTCGATCTTGGCAGCGTCGTCAAAGAGCGAAGCGTTTCATGACGCGATGCGAAAGCTCTGGGAAGATCACATCACCTGGACGCGAATTTTCATAATCAGTGCTGCCGGAAATTTGCCGGATAAAGCCGCGGCGACTGATCGTTTGCTGCAGAATCAGGTCGATATCGGTAATGCCATCAAGCCCTATTACGGCGACGCGGCTGGTGACAAGCTCACGGCGCTATTAAAAGAACACATCACGACCGCTGCCGAAGTTGTTGCCGCAGCCAAAGCGAACGACTCGGCCAAGCTAGCGGACGCTAACAAACGTTGGTACGCCAATGCAGATCAAATCGCGGATTTTCTGAGCAGTGCTAATCCGAAGAACTGGCCGCAAGCTGAGATGAGATCAATGATGCACGAACACCTCGATCTCACGACCAAGGAAGCGGTGGCTCGGCTTCATGGAGATTGGGCTAACGACATTGCGGCTTATGACGCCGTGCATCAGCAAATTCTAAAGATGGCTGACGGGCTGAGCATGGGAATTGTTAATCAGTTCCCGAAGAAGTTTGAATAGGTGATGTTTGTTCAGATCACTTTTAACTAGGAGGTGAGTTATGGCTAGCAGAGCAAGTATCGGAGGACATCCGATCCATCCAATGCTGATTCCATTTCCAATTGGGTTGTTGGTTTTCTCTTTAATTGCCGATCTGATTTATCTCTGGCGCGGGAATCCAATCTGGGAAAACTATATTGCGTTCTACACGTTGCTCGGAGGAATTATTGGCGCCGCAGCGGCGGCCATTCCTGGATTAATCGACTGGGCCACGTTAACCGATCGCGCGGCCGTGAAAGTTGCCAACTGGCATGCGCGAGTGAACATCATTGGATTGGTGATCTTTATCGCCAGTTTCTACCTGCGCACTTCAAGCGGAGCCAAATGGATAGTCGGCATGCCGACGCTACCATTCATTCTGTCGCTCGTAGGCGTAGTTGGATTGGCGATCGCTGGATACCTTGGCGGGGAACTTGTCTTCAGACACGGAGTTGCTGTTGATGTGCAGACAACGGCTCCAGCAAAGGAAGAAACTCCGCGCAGGATACGTGCAGCGTAGACGGCTGCGCAGACGGGCGGGACTTAGGTTCTTCGCCGAAGCGATCGTAAACGGCGTCGGTCCCAAGCTATGACGTTTGCGAGAGTGGAAGCAAAACTTAGACTCGTAGCGAGCCACGAAAGCCTCGGGCACCATAGTAAGACTCTGCGCCATTGTGATAGACGAAGACGGTGTCGTAGCGGCGATCGCAAAAGAGGGCGCCGCCGAGCTTTCTGATCTCAGCAGGTGTTCTTACCCAGCTGGATGTTTTGGTGTCGAAAGCTCCAAGCTCCTGCAGATCACGGTATTGTGCTTCCGTCAAAAGCTCAATGCCCATGGCTGTTGCCATATCAGCAGCGCTGGTTTTTGGTTTATGTTCTTTCCTTGACTCCAGCGCTGCGCCGTCATAGCAGATGCTTCTGCGGTCCTTAGGACTTTCCCCCGAACAATCATAAAAAATGTATTCGCCCGTCTTTTTATCATGACCAACCACATCCGGTTCACCGCCGGTTTTTTCCATTTCATTAAGTGACCACAGTTTTTCAGTATTGTCTTCCAGCCTTGCTTGTACTTTGGCCCATTCGAGACCTTTATGGCGGTTCATGTTTTTCTCAAACCGGGTTTTCAAGGTTTTGAGTAGTCCTTCACGTTCCCCTTGTGACAACTTCTTCTTGTTGTTCGCCATGTTGTTCGTTCTTTCCGATTACGTCTGCTGAATGGCTGTTCTAAGCAAAGAGCCAATCTCCATGGAATCATCCGCCATCGGCGTTCTAATGATCCATCGAAATCGGAAAGGAGGTACAGCCCTCCTTCTAGAGATCACTATGCCGGTCGCTTCAGAATTTCCGCCAGCGCGCGCAAACGAGTCGCGTCCGCTTCACTCTTCGCAGTGGGCGCAATTTTTTCCAAACCGAATGCAATGCCTTTGAGTTTTCCGAGCTCGCTTGACTTCATGTGTGAGCTCTCGGCACTTTGAATCGCTTGCCGTAGAGCTGCAATTCGATCAGCGGGTAGAGCTTGCGATCGCTCTAGCTGATCCACGTATGCCTTGGCCACGATCAAATTGTGCGGCCAGACAATCTTCTGCTGGTTCTGCACATTCAGTTCAGCGACGCGCACCGCTTTCGCCGCATCGATCTCGTTCTGTGTGAGATGCTCAGTCGGCGTCAGCTCAAAAATATCGAGACCACGCGCGATCTCTGAAGCGTAAATCTGCCCGTTGTACCAATAGGCTGACCAGTCGCCGCCGAGTACAAGCGTATTCGGATCGATGGGACCGCGATCGAAGTAAGCAATCTCAACCGGATGAGCAGAATCGGTGAAATCCATCACCGAGATGCCCCCCTGGTACCACGCCTGCACTTCGATGTCGCGCCCCGGCACCGGAATTAGCGAGCCATTGTGCGCGACACAGTTTTCGCTGTCGCCCTGCGCCGCCGGTAACTTGTAGTAGCTCTCGAATTTCAGTTTGTTATTCTCCAAATTGAAAATCGCATCGGCGCCCCATTTGTTCGGATCGTTAGCGCGGCACCGCGCGCCAAGTCCGCCGCCCCATTCGTCGGTGAACACAACTTTCTTGCCGTCATTCGAGAACGAGGCCGAGTGCCAATAGGAATAATTCACATCATTGACCGCATCCACGCGCTTTGGATTCGCCGGGTCCTTGATGTCCAGAAGGATTCCATTGCCCGAACAAGCGCCAGCCGCGAGACCGATCGCTGAATACACGGTGATGTCGTGGCACTGATTGGTGTCCGCAGGCTTGGGAGCGTCGTGGCTGCCGCCGTTATTCAGACTGTTGATAACGCCTCGCGAATCCATGAAGACCCGTGGACTGGAAACTACTTTAGCGTCCTGCGGCGCTGCGAGCGGCACCTTAATCACATCGATGCGAAACAACGCTGTGTTCGGATTCTTGTCCGGCGTTCCACCCGAACACCCGGGCAGCTCTTCGTCTTGACGGACGAACGAGGTTCCCGAAACGTAGATGTAAACGTTGTTCTTGTCATTCGGATCGAGCACGAGCGTATGCGTGTGCGAACCTCGGCAAGTTTGTACTGCGGCGACTTGCTTCGGCGCTTTGACGTTGCTGATGTCGAAGATTCTCACGCCACGAAAACGATCTTTTTGTGCTGCCGGCAACTGGCCCTGAGTCGCTTGACCCGCTGGTGGCGGAGGATTCGGCGGAAACCCTTGCTCGCCGCAATCGGTGCGGCCATTGGTCATCTCGACCGACATGAACATCAGGTTTTTGTAAACCGAAACGTCGCCCTGCCCGCCGGGACAAATCATCGAAGTCATCAATTTGGTCTGCGCCGGATTCGAGATGTCATAGATATTGACGCCGTAGAAATTTCCTAAGAACAGACGATTTCCCTGGAACGCGAGGTCTGAATTCGCAAAGCCAAGTCCGGCCAGCACCAACTTCATCGGAGGCGGCATCTTGGAAGGATCTCCTACGCCGAGCACCGTGGTCAGTGTCTTATTCACTTTCGGATCATTAGGATCTGTTGCGCTAAGTTCGAACGCGTCAGGTTTCTTGAGCAACGTGATGTGTTTCAGGCCCATCGACGTTTCGCCGGCGTCGTACATGCCGGGAGACAGTTTCGCGCGTGGATCGTTTACGTCCGAGCCCGTCATGCCGGCCGGTAGCGGCTGCGCGGGTTGAGGAGCAAACGGATTGGCCGGAGCTGGCTGAGCAGCCGGCGTGGCCGACGGCGCTGGCGACGGCGAAGACGTCTGGGCCAACGCACTTGCGGCAAAGCACGAACACAAAACAACAAAGGCCAATAATAAATGGAAAGTGACAGTGCGTACTCGATTCATCTTTATCTCCCTAAGGTTTCCCAACGGCTTGGCCCAAAAAGTCTGCGGCTATGCCGTCTGATGTGCAGAAGGCCTTTGGCCTTCCCGCAACTAACCATCTAGATTTGAGCTTTGCCCAGTATTGGGGCGTAGCCCCGAATTCATTTTGAAGCTGGACGGAAACGCAGAGCGCTTCCGCACATCAGGCGGCATAGCCGCGTCGTATGAATCACTCTTTAGACACCGCCGCCTCTAACATGTTTTGCATAATTCTAATCTCAGCGCGTTGGCCGCTATCAACATCCGTCGCGAAAGTAAACAGCTCCGCATCCTGTCCCGCGCCCGCTGTGCCGAACAAATCTTTTACCATAATTAAAGCGCCGTTGTGATGTTGAATCATGCCAGTCAGGAACAGTCGGTCAAACTCTGCGCCCTTTGCTTTTTTGAGAGCGTCCATTTGCTTCGGCGTAAGCATGCCGGGCATAAGCATCTGCTGACTAGACATGTCCATTCCCGGCATCGACATGTCTATGCCTCCCATATTTTTCATGGGCAGGGAAGTCGACTCTCCGCGGGACGCGAGCCAACGCGTCATGAACTTTATTTCCTCAGATTGCGAGTGGCTGATTCGTGCTCCCAACAACCGAAGATCTTTATTCTCCGTATGCGACTCGATCAGCGCGGTCATCTCAACCGCTTGCGCATGATGCATGATCATGCCTTGCATGAATTGCACATCGGCCGGTGAACGTGGAGGGAGTGTAGCCCTCGTCGTCGCCGGCAATGTGCGGGTTGGTTGGCCTGGTGCGCCGGGCTGCACCACGACCGGCAGTCCGGAATCAGCTTGCTGCGCACAGACCGGCGGCGAAAGGAGAATTGTTAGAGCGCCGGCGGCCATTAACCAGCTTCGCCACACGGCGACTCTCGATGATGAACGAAGCTTATGATTGTCCTTAAAAGACAAAGACTTCATTGGCGTTGAGTTTCGAGCTCTGAGGATTTCACATTATCACAAAGCGCCCGCTCAAGGCACTCGGAGCCAGCGCGCCATTCAAAAGAATGAGACGCAAAGCAACGCCGGCATGAATCGTCTGCCACCGAATCGCAGCGCATTCGTAATCAGAGCACCAAAGCATCGGCGCGCGATCTCTGACGCGGACGCATCAATTCTGTATGCACGTGCGTGGTATTCATCTGCTAACAATCGCGTCGTTTTTATTTGCAACCGTTTCCTGCAGATCGCATTCACAAGCCGCGGCCCCGACTGCGGACAAGAGCTCTGCTGCTTCTGACATTGCGCAAGCCGATCAGTCTTACGGTCAGCGCGAAGACCTTGCGCGTCTGGAGCAAGGCATAGTGCTGTTGAGACAGGCCGCCACCGCGGACCCGAATAGTTATGACGCGAACTGGCGATTGGCGAAATTCAATTACTATCTCGCAACGCACACCGATGGCGACTACCGCGACCGAGCATTTCGCGATGGAATCGCTGCGGGCAAGACGGCGGTCCAACTACAGGGTGATAAACCGGAAGGTCATTTCTGGTTGGGTGCAAATTACGGCGGCAGTCTTGAATCAGAAACGATCGCCGGACTCGCCGGCATTGGTGACGTGCGTAACGAGATGGAAACGGTGATCAAGATCGACCAAGGTTATCAGGACGGAAGCGCTTATATGGTGCTTGGCCTGCTTGATCTGAAAGCGCCGAAGATTGTCGGCGGTGATCCGCAAAGGGCAGTCGCTGAAATGGAGAAGGGCTTACAGTTTGGAAAGACCAATGCGTTCCTGCGTCTGCATCTCGCCGAAGCATATCAAACGGTTGGACGCACTTCGGACGCCCGCGAACAACTCAACGCCATTCTTTCAATGACACCCGATCCGAACTACGTGCCTGAATTGAAAGAGGCGCAAACGCAGGCCAACCAGATGCTCGTCAAACTCAAGTAAGGCTGATTGCGACGCTCGGATTGAAGTTTCCCGTTTCCCAGCGCCCCAGGAGGCATCGCTGGCGTCTGTCGTGGTCATGAGAAAGTCAGCGATTTTCCTTGAAATTGTGCTGGTTCGGACCGCGCCGGTCGCTCGTTTCTTGCAACCTTTACACTAAAAATGGCATCCTAGTGCTTCCTTCCTGATGGGTAAATCCGAACGAGACAATTTGGTGTCCCCCAAGGTGCGGAAAGTTTTCGTGCTGCAGGAAGGCATTGCGTGATAGACATGACTGAACAACAACAAATTGGAATTCGAAATATGCGTGCACTGGCGTCTACACTTGACCAGGTTGATGAAGGTGTATTGGTTGATTCGATTGCGCCGAAGAATCTGGATCACGTATTTGAGCAACTCGCCTCGAGCACTGACGCGGAAGAGTCGTTGACCGAACCCGTGTCCGAAACAACCTCTGATAGCGAAGAGACCGCGGGTGAGGACGAGGAACTTGATCTGTCCGCCGGCGAGTTGGACAAGGCTGCTGACCCCGTGCGTTTGTACATGCGCGAAATGGGCCGCGTGCCGCTGCTAAAAAAAGAGCAGGAAGTCGCCATCGCTAAGAGAATTGAATGGGGACTGAAACGCGCGCAGAAGGGAATTACGCGTTCGCCGATTGCGATCGAAGAGCTTTTGAAAGTCGGCAGCGACTTGGAATCTGGAACCTTGGCCATTCGTGATGTCGTGACGTTCTCCGATCAAATGGAGACCGAAGAATTGGAAGACAAGGCTCCAGAGTATTTGCAGTGGACGCTCGAAGGTATTGAGAATGTCCGCAAGCATTTTCGCAAAGCGCTTAAAGAGCTGGCGCAGTTCCAGACCGAGCAGAAACAGACTCGCGGTAAGAAGTCGAAGAAACTTCTGAGACGCAAGCGCAAACTGGCGGTCACGCGGCTGGAAATCGCCGGAGAGATTCGGGAATTGCGTCTCAAAGAAGAAGTCCGGCAGCGTCTAATCAAAGCGATCGAAGCGGTGCACAAAGAAGTGCGCCTTCATGAACGGCAGATCGAAAACTACGACGAAAGGCTCAGCGGCAAACGTGTGAAGGCAAAAGATGCGGAAGAATTGAAGCGTCACATTGCCGCCGCCAAGCGTCGAATCAGAGAGATTGAAGCCGCGCACGGGGTGCCGGCGGTTGAGGTCAAACGTTCGCATCAAATGATTTTGAGCGGCGAAGCTCAGGCCTCTCAAGCCAGGCACGAGTTGACGGAAGCCAACTTGCGGCTCGTGGTTTCGATTGCCAAGAAGTATCAGAATCGCGGCTTGCATTTCCTCGACCTGATTCAAGAAGGAAACATCGGACTGATGAGGGGCGTCGAGAAATTTGACTGGCGCCGTGGATATAAGTTTTCGACTTATGCGACGTGGTGGATTCGTCAGGCGATTACCCGAGCCATCGCCGATCAATCGCGCACGATTCGCGTTCCGGTCCACATGGTCGAGGTAATCAATAAGGTGAAGAGCGTCACTCGCGAGTTGGTGGTCGAGCTGGGACGCGAGCCGTCGACCGAAGAGGTCGCGCAACGGATGAACAGCACCGCCGAGAAGGTGCGCAAGGCGATCAATCTCATTCAGCAACCGATTTCGCTGGAATCGCCGATTGGCGAAAGCGGCGATTCTCAGGTCGGAGACTTCATTGAAGATCAATCCACTGTCAGTCCGGCCGAGCGGGTGATTACTGCGAACGCGCGCGACGTGGCCGGCGACGTGCTTCAAACTCTGAGCCCACGCGAAGAGAAGGTGATCCGCATGAGGTTTGGCCTGAACGCGGAAGGACGTGAGCGGACTTTGGAGGAAGTGGGCGAGGATTTTAACGTCACCCGCGAGCGGATTCGACAAATCGAAGTAAAGGCCCTGCGAAAGCTGCGACATCCTTCGCGCGCGCGGGTTCTGAAAAATCTGGTTGAAGGTAACGCGACCTAGTTCGGCAGAAAAGCCCCTGCCCCCGAAGCCATTAACCGCGTCGCCTCAGCCAGGATTTGATGGCCCGTGTATCCGCATGGGGAGTTGATTCGATTCTCGTAAACGATCCTTCAACTATTGAAAATAGCGGTCGCCTGAGCTAAATTTCTAAGCGATACTTGCAAGTTCGAGCCTCGTCACCCCACTCGATGTTTGCTGACGCTCAAGATCGAGCAGAGGAGGTAAGTTTATGCGGACTTTGTTTTTCCTCCTTCCGTTCCTGCTAATGACTGCATCGGTCCCCGCGCAGAATCCTAACGACAAAGCGCCTGTTGTAATTCTGAATTTCCGTTGGGCTCGCGATCGACAACCGATCGAAAACGCGTCGTCAGCTTCCGTCGCGCCGGCGCCGGCGATGATTGCGGCCAACAGGAATTTCGAAAAGCAGAAACGCGTTAACGATCCGGCGGGCGTCAGAGATCCGAACGCGGACACGCTCGACGGCCGCGGCGCAGAACTCGATCGCATCGTTCAGCAATCGCGCGAGCCTGAACCAGTCGAAGGCTTCACTTATCAGGTCAAGGTTCAAAACGCAGCTGCGAGAGTCGTCAAAACAATTTTTTGGGAATATCGCTTCAGAGAATTAACGGCTCCGTCTCATCTTTCGCGACGTCAGTTTCTTTGTGCTGCGCAAATCAAGCCTGATAAGCAGCGTGAGTTTCAGGTCTTCACGTTGTCTGGTCCCTTCGACTCGGTTAACGTGAAGAGCCTCGCGAAAGATTCAAAGGCTCAATTCGAGGAAGCGGTAGTCATCAATAGGATCGAGTTTGTCGATGGGACCAGCTGGCAAAGGCCGGACTGGAATTTTGATGAAGTGAAGTTGACTACGAACGCTCGCGACACGCGCAATCTGCCGACGTGTCGCGGGCTGTGAAGCCTCGATCCGGTCAGTCAAACTCAATCCAGGAACCGATATTTTCTGCGCGACCTTTTTCGTAGGCATGAAAGGTTGCGGCAAGATCTTCCATCGCGAGTCCCAGCGATTTGAAAAGCGTGATTTCATCCGGCGACGTTCGTCCCGGATTTGACCCAGTTAGGACCTCACCGAGTTCCGCAACGTCCTCCGGTCCAATCATTCCGTCCTGTGCCGCCAGCAAATAGTCACCTGCTTCGTTGAAGGCAGATTCGCGTCGATCGGTAAAGACAGTCGCGGCTGCCATCGTGGCGGAATCGATCTCGCGAGCTTTAGGCGAGAACGTTCCGATCGCGTTGATGTGCGCGCCTTCAGAAATCCATTCGCGCTTCAGCACAGGTTCACGCGCGGTTGTTGCGGTGACGATGAGATCGGCCTTGCGGATCGCTTTCTCAGCGGTTTCGACTGGCTCGATCGGAACAGCGATGGTCCGCTGCATTTCATCGGCGAACAGTTTTGCTTTTTCAAATCGTGCCGAGGCGATACGAACGCGCCTCAGTTTTCGCACACACGCCATCGCCTCCAAATGCTTTCGCGCTTGCACGCCCGCCCCAATCAACGCCAGATCCCCAGCGTCTTCGTTCGCCAGAGCTTTAGTAGCGAGTGCGCTGACCGCTGCCGTGCGAATCGCGGTAACCGCGGAAGCATTCGCGACTGCGAGCAGTTCGCCAGTCTTTCCATCGAACAACATCACGCCGCCCTGATGCGCATCTTTGCCAATCGCCGCGTTTCCCGGAAAGACGCAGATTGCTTTCAATCCAAATAAAGGTCGCTCGCCGCCGCGAAACGTCGGCATCAGCGCCATGACGCCTTTAACATCTGGCGGCCGAAAGATTGTGCGCAGAGGTTGTTCGACTTCGCCTCGTGCGAGCGCGATGAAAGCTTCTTCCATTGCCGCAATGCATTCAGGCATGGAAAGAAGTTGTTCGACTTCGGATTGATTGAGGACGAGAACTTTCATCGTGTCCGCCAAGATAACATTGGTACTGGTGTGTCAGAAGCCCGCGCGTAAGCAAGGGCTCGCTTAGTAAAACGGGCCCTCCCTCACGGTTGGGCTTCTGACACCGGACGATATGACAAATCGAAACTGATTCGATACTATGCGCGCCTGAAGAGTTCTTCGCATTCCATTCGAAAGATCGCATCATGAAAATCCTAAAATCATTTTCGCCGCGTTCACTTCCGATCGCGCTCGCGCTGTTCATACTTACAGCTCCAGCGATCGCCGTCGCCCAGCCATTCAGCCCCGATTTATTTAAGGCGCTTCACTGGCGCAGCATTGGCCCGTTTCGTGGCGGGCGCACGCGCGCAGTCGCGGGAGTTCCGTCGCAGCCAAATGTCTTTTACATCGCCCAGGTGAATGGCGGTGTTTGGAAGACGGATGATTACGGTCGCACGTGGATGCCGATCTTTGACGATCAGCCGACTGGCTCAGTCGGATGCATCGCGGTAGCGCCGTCCGATCCCAACACGATTTATGTTGGCAGCGGTGAAGGTCTGCAGCGTCCCGATCTTTCCGTCGGCGACGGGATTTACAAATCGACTGATGCGGGCAAGACCTGGGTCCATCTCGGTTTGCGTGAAGGACAGCAGATTCCGCAAATCGCTGTCGACCCTCGCGACGCGAATGTGCTGCTTGTTGCCGTCGCGGGTCATCCTTATGGTCCGAATGCAGAACGCGGCATCTTTCGATCGACTGACGGCGGCCGGAGCTTCGAAAAAGTTTTATACAAAGACGAGAACGTCGGCGGCGCGGATGTGATGTTCGATCCGAAGAATCCCGATGTTACATACGCCGGCTTGTGGGAAGCGCGGCAAGGGCCCTGGGAAAATGCAGCGTGGAACGGAACCGGCGGTGGCGTTTACAAATCGACCGACAACGGCAAGACCTGGAAACAATTAGGCGGTGGTCTACCGGAGAACATTATCCAGGCGAACCTGGCAATCTCGCCTAGCAATCCAAACCGATTATTTGCGTCACTCGCCTTGAGCCCCGGCCTCGTCATCTATCGATCGGATGATGCGGGTGATAGTTGGACCAGAATCACAACCGATCCGCGGCCGGCGGGAAGAATCGGCGGTGGCGATCTCGCCGTACTGCGCGTCGATCCGAGAAACCCGGACGTTGTTTACTCAGCCAGCGTCGTCTCCTGGAAATCGATCGATGGCGGAAAGACGTGGACGGCTTTTCGTGGCGCACCGGGCGGTGATGATTATCAGAATGTTTGGGTCAATCCGAACAACGGCGACACGATTATTCTCGGCAGCGATCAAGGCGCGGTCATCACGGTCAACGGCGGCAAGTCGTGGAGCAGTTGGTATAACCAACCGACAGCGCAGATGTATCACGTGAGCGCCGACAACGCGTTTCCGTATCGCCTGTGCAGCGGTCAGCAGGAGAGTGGTTCCGCGTGTGTTTCGAGCCGCGGCAATGATGGTGAGATCACTTTTCGCGAATGGCATCCCGTCAGTGCCGAAGAATACGGTTACGTCGTTGCCGATCCGCTCGATCCCGACATCGTCTATGGCGGCAAGCTAACGCGTTACGATCGCCGCACCGCGCAGGCGCAGAACATCATGCCGAAGCCGTTTCGCTCGGGTGACTTTCGCGTCGTGCGCACGCAACCCGTTTTGTTCTCGCCCGTCGATCCGCACGTCCTTTACTTTGCGACCAACACGCTTTGGAAAACCCGGGACGGCGGACGCAACTGGGAACAAATCAGTCCCGATCTAACGCGCAAAACTTTCGATGTGCCGGACACGGTTGGCAAGTTCAAGTCGGAGCGCAGCGCGCAAGCGTCACAGCGCGGAGTCATCTACGCCGTCGCGCCTTCGCCGTTGGATATCAACGTGATTTGGGCTGGCACCGATGATGGCTTGATTCATCGCACGACTGACGGCGGGAAGACGTGGAGTGATGTGACGCCGAAACAGCTGAAGGCCTGGCAGAAAGTTTCGATCCTCGACGCGAGTCACTTTGATAAGAACACCGCGTACGCGGCCATCAACACTCTGCGGCTGGATGACCTGCATCCGCACATTTATCGCACCCGCGACGGCGGCGCGAACTGGACTGAGATCACCAGCGGCATTCCGGAAAACGAAAATACCGATGCGGTGCGCGAAGATCCGGAACGAAAGGGTTTGCTCTTCGCCGGGACCGAACGCGCGGTCTACGTTTCGTTCGATGACGGCGAGCACTGGCAATCGCTGCGGCTGAACATGGGCGCGACTTCGATTCGCGATCTGATTATCAAGGGCGACGATCTCTGTGTCGGCACGCACGGTCGAGGCTTCTGGATTCTCGACAACATCACGCCGCTGCGGCAGCTTCAGGATTCGATCACTAAATCGTCCGCGCATCTCTTCAAACCGCAAACAGCCTGGCGCGTTCGTTGGAACACGAACAGCGACACGCCGCTGCCGCCCGATGTTGCCGCCGGAGAAAATCCGCCCGACGGCGCGATGATCGACTACTACATCGGCAGGTCAACGGCGGGAGCGGTGACGATCGAAATCAAAGACGCGACCGGCGCAACCGTGCGCCGCTATTCGAGCAACGATCCTTTGCCGGCGCAGGATCCGCAACTCAACATTCCGCCTTACTGGATTCGTCCGCCGCAAAAGTTGACGAGCGAGCCCGGGCTGCATCGTTTCCTTTGGGATTTGCACTACACACCGGTTCCCGGCGTGACGCCGCAATATCCAATCGCGGCCGTGTATCGCAACACCGCGCCCGAAGCGACGTCGCCGTGGGCCATGCCCGGCAACTACACAGTGGTGCTGACAGTCGGAGGCAAGAAATACGAACAGCCGCTCAAGCTCGCGATGGATCCGCGCGTGAAAACTTCGATGTCTGATCTCGGCGAGCAATTTCGACTCTCAAAGCAAATGTACGATGAGTGGATGACGCTCAGCTCGATTTCGGAAGAGGTCAGAAAAGTGCGCGGCCATCTGGCTGATTTGCGTCCGAAAGTTTCCGATGCGAATTTGAAAGCTCACATCGATGCGTTGGCCGACAAGCTGCAAGCGCTCGGGGGCGCAAGCGGCGGAGGTTTTGGTGGCGGAGGTGGCGCGGGTGCAGGCGCTGCGCGAGCGACTGTCGCCTCCACGATGCAACGCGCGCGAACGCTCTTCAATCTGATCGAAGAAGTTGACGTTGCGCCAACGCCGCAAGTCGCATCCGCGGTTCCCGATGTCGCCAAGGATTCGCGAACGCTTCAAGATGCGTGGCGCGCAATCCAATCGCAGGACATACCTGCTTTGAATCAGGAATTGCGCGGCGCGGGGCTGGCGGAAATTAAGTAGGCTGTATCCGTAGCTTCGCCGCGGCTTGACCCAACCGCGCGAAAAGCAAGGATGAGAGCGGCGAAGGGAGCTTGATGCGCGCCAACCGTCGCCACAATCGTGCTTTGATTTATTGATCAGAAGGGATCGTGTCATGAGTGCGTCGCTCCTCTATCGCATCACTTCGATTCTGTTACTGCTATTCGCGATCGGACACACGCTGGCCTTCCGCCAGGTTGATCCCGGCTGGGGAGCAGATGCCCTCGTCGAGTCCATGAAGGCCACGCGCTTTCAGGTCCAGGGGTTCAGCCGGAGCTACTGGTTGTTCTTCACCGGCTTCGGACTGTTTGTCTCGGTCTTGCTCATGTTCGCCGCAGTGCTATCCTGGCAGCTCGGCGGAATGCGGAGGGAAGTCTTGCGTGCAATACCCATGATCAGGTGGGCCTTCGTGTTGTGTTTCGTGGCAATCACATACCTGAGCTGGCAGTACTTCTTCATTGTGCCCTTAGCCTTTGCCGGCGTCATCTCCATCTGCCTGCTCACTGCGGCTTGGCTCGCGGCGCGGGCGTAAAGACGTGCTAAATTGAGTCGCCGGAATGCCGAACAAATCTTTGGACGCAAGCGCGGGAGTGGCGACGATTATGAAGGAAGGACGAAGGATGAAATGAGATTCCTCCAATTTGTAATTCTGTTCCTGTTAATCCTGGCGCCCGTCTCGAAAGTTCCTGCTCTATCTGAGAAAACCTCTGATGATGCTCAGCCAACAACTCTTATTTTCATGCCGCAGGAGCAGGAGATTGAACTTGCTTTGAGCGCCGGCCCTGAGCACCTGCGCAACGACGCAACGGTTTATGTTTTTGGCAAGAAAGGCTATGAAAGGATTCGCAGCGGCAAGAATGGATTTACCTGCATGGTCAATCGCGACGGCAATCAAGCCGGCGATAACGATCTCAAGCCTACCTGTTGGGACGCGGAGGGGACTGCCACGATTGTTCCGGTGATGCTTCGCGTCGGGCAACTGCTCGCAGAAGGACGAACGGCTGACGAAATCAAGCGCGACATTGAAGCCGGATTCAGCGCGGGACGCTTTTTCAGTCCACGAAAGACCGGTATCGCGTACATGCTCAGAGGCGACGTGCAATACGATCCCAACATCAAGGAAATCAGCAAGACATTATTCCCGCCCCACTACATGATCTATGCACCCGGAGTTACCAATGCGGACATTGGGATGAATATGGACGCATACAAAAAACATCCCTCACTGCCCCTGCTCTATGCGGGCTATTCGGGCGGGGCGCGTACGGCTTACATCATAGTGATGGCTACGGAAGACGAAGCACACATTCATTGACTCTACTTAACGCGAGCGAACGAAACGCAAGGATGAAGGATGCGATGCGATGTCTTCGATTTGCGCCGCTGCGTCAACTCAACTGTTGTGCGAATAGAAACGTTACGCTCGAACCGGTATCAGATGAAGACCTATGTTGCTCTCTTTCGGGGCATCAACGTCGGCGGAAAAAATACTCTGCCAATGAAGGAGTTGGTTGCCATTCTTGAAGGCGTTGGCGCGCAAAAGGTCAAGACTTACATTCAAAGCGGCAATGCTGTGTTTATGTGCAAAGCCAAAGAGCCTTCAAAGCTCTCATATCAGATTAGAGCAGAGATCAAGAAGCAACGCGGATTTGACCCGCATGTCTTGTTATTGGAGTTGGAAGAGTTTGAAAAGGCTATTCGGCAGAATCCGTTTCCGGAAGCTGAGAGCAACCCGGCGACTCTGCACGCAGGCTTTCTTGCCGCAACCCCGGACTGGCCCGACGTGAAAACACTTGAGAGCCTTAAGAGCGAGAGCGAGCGATTTCGTCTGATCGATAGCGTTTTCTATTTGCATGCGCCGGACGGCGTCGGTCGATCGAAGCTGGCTGCCAGGGCTGAGAGATTGCTCGGAGTGCCAATGACGGATCGGAATTGGAGGACGGTAACTACAATTCAGAAATTGGCGCGGGCGTTGAAATAATGGCACTAAGGTTGGTCTGGCTCGCAGCGCTCGTCGAATCTGACGTTAGGCCTTCACTTCGATTTCACGCAGCCTTCGATCTTTCGATCGATAACACTTTTCATTCTTCCGACGTCATAGTTACGTTTATCAAATTCCAGCGCAACGTTTAGGCGGCCTTTGTGTGCCAATGTTTCGAACGAGAGAACTACGATGAAGCTTCGGATTCGACTACCAAGGATTAGTCCACTGGTCCTTCTTCTCTCGCTGTTGTCGCCGGCCGCCGCGCAACACCCAAAGAGGCACAAGGCCCGAACTCCTCATCCGCCACCGCCGAAGGTTCGCTTCATCTCCGGAAACAACTCGCTCAAAATCCCGTTCGACTTAACCGGCAACTTAATCCTCCTGCAGGCACGCTTCAACGACTCAGAGCCACTGTGGTTCATCGTTGACACGGGCGCGACCGATTCCGTTATCGATTCTCAATTGGCGAAGAGTTTGAGCCTCAAGGCGGTTGGTCGGACGGTCGGAACGGGTAGCGCAGGCACCGCGACGGCGCAGATCTTCCAAGGTAATTCCTTGAAGCTGCCGAATATCGAAGCGTCGAATCTGACGATTTATGGTCTGCCCATAGATTTTCTTTCGGCTCCCCTCGGCCGCAAACTCAGCGGCGTGATCGGAAACGATATTCTCAAACAGTTGGTCTTTGAGATTGATTATGCGGCACAGACTCTCAATTTTTATGACCCTGAGAGTTATCAATATTCAGGCGCTGGAGATGTTGTGCCGATCACGATAGAAGGCTATCCGTTTATTCGTGCGCGCATCGCGGTTGGCGGCGGTAGCTCGCTTGAAGCCAAGTTCGAGATTGACTCGGGATCGACGGGAGCCATTACATTTAACACGCCGTTCGTCGACCGAAACAGACTGCTCGACTCTCTTTCCAAATCAAATCAGACACGCCTGGGCGGCGTGGGCGGTAGCGCGGTAGCGTTTTCCGGCCGGGTCAAATCGATGAGCGTCGGAAGCTTTCAGTTACAGAATTTGGTCGCCAGATTTTCGCGCGCGCGGCGCGGCGATGATGCCAGCGCCAAGTATGATGGTCTAATCGGTGGCGATATCCTCCGTCGCTTCAAAGTGGTCTTCGATTACTCTCGACGGCGAATGATACTCGAGCCGAATGCTCAGTTTGCTGAAGCTTTCGAAGCAGACATGAGCGGACTAGACCTGGCGACGGAGGGTGAAGATTTTTCGGTGGTGGTGGTTAATGAAGTAGAGCCCGGTAGTCCCGCGGCGGAGGCCGGAATTCAAGCCGAGGACAGCATCACCGCGATCGATGGCCGCTCCGCGAAAGAGTTCACGGTGAACGAGATCCGTAGAATGTTCATGCAAGACGGTAAAGAATACTGGATAAGACTCAAGCGCGACCAAAAAGAACTGCAAGCAAGACTGAAGTTGAGGAGATTGATTTAGACGGCGCCCGATAGATCGCCGAATCCTCCCATTTCCTTGGAAATACTAGCTAATTCAACATTTAACACCCTTCGGAAGGTTGTCTATGAGAGCACAACTGACGACAGGGTTCGGCAACAATGCAATCAATTTGCGCGAGGGTGCGAGCGCCCTTTTTCGGCGCAAATCCCTCGTTTTGTTCACATTTCTAGCGGTAGTCATCGGCGCCGTCATCGTCACGGTGGTGCTCCCGAACCGCTACGAATCGCGCATGAAGATCCTGGTAAAGAACCAGCGCGTCGACATCGCGATTACTCCTGAGGCCACCACGGGGACGAACACTCCAACCGTCGAGAACGATGTCAGCGAGAACCAAATCAACTCGGAGATTGAACTGCTGACCAGCAAGGACCTGCTAACGGAAGTTGTCACTTCCACAGGTTTGGACAAGCAGGAGTCGAGTCTCCTTAACCGCTCGATGACGGATGCGGTTCGCGTCGAGCGGGCCGTCAATCGTCTAACGAAGGACCTCTCGATCAACCCGGTTCGCAAAGCCAACGTCATCACGATCAGCTACGCGTCGGATTCGCCGCAGCTTTCAGCGGCCGTATTGAAGAAGCTCGGCGATCTGTACTTGGAGAAGCATCTGAAGTTGAACCATCCGGTTGGCGCTACGGATTTTTTCAAAGAGAAAGCCGACGAGTACGATACGCAGCTCAAACAATCCGAACAAAAGCTTACCGATTTTCAGCAGAGTAATAACCTCGTCGTCCTCAGCCAGCAGAAAGAGTTGACGCTGCAAAAGACGGCCGAAGCGAAAGCCAAGATGATGGACGCCGACGCGGCTTTGAATGAAGCCACGAATCGCATCGCGCGCGTCGAGCAACAACTCGGGGCGATTCCGAAGCGCATCGTGACGCAGAGCAGGCAGCTTCCGAATCAGTATTCGGCTGAACGGCTAAATACGATGATGGTTGAGCTGCAGAATCGGCGCACGCAGTTGCTGACAAAGTTCCGGCCGGACGATCGTCTGGTGAAAGAAATTGACGAACAGATTCGCACGACACAGCTGGCTCTGGATCGTGCCGAGCAAAAGACTTCAGTTGAAGAAGCGACCGACTTGAATCCTCTGCGCCAGACACTGGAAACCGAGTTGTCGCGCGCGCGCCTGGATCAAGCTGGTGCGAAGGCTCGCCGCGACACGCTCACGGGTCAACTACAAGAATACGAAGGCGGGCTGAAAAAACTTGAGAGCGACACCGCCAAACACGACGACCTGCAACGCGAGAAGAAAGAAGCGGAAGACAACTATCAGCTCTACGCAAAGAAGCGCGAAGAAGCGCGGATCGCGGATGAACTTGATCGACAGAAGATCACCAACGTTTCAATTGCCGAAGCCGCGGCAGTGCCGCAACTTCCTTCGTCGCCGAATCGACCTTTGAACTTAGTGCTGGGAGTCTTTCTTGCGGCCTTCTTGAGTCTCGGCAGCGTGTTCTCGGCAGAAATGTTGAGCGATGTGGTTTATACACCGGGACAACTCGAAGCGATGACCGGCGCAAAGGTTTTGGCGACAGTTCCTGAGAACAGCCGCCGCGTGCTGGTTCGTGAAACACGTGAGAAACCAATGCTCGAACGCCGAGCCGTTGCCGAATTACAAAGCTGAGGAATAGACCAGTGCAGGTTGAAGAACAAATCGCAGAACAATCGGTAAAGATGCCGCCGGTTAACCCGACCGGGCAACGGCACAATCTTCAGTTGTTGCTGGCGAGTTTGCAGAACGGATCACAGAAGCTGCGCGAAGGTTCAGTTATCGCGTTCACATCTGCTTCGGAAGGTGGCGGGGCAGGTCATGTTGCACAACTGTTCGCAGTTGAAATCGCGCGACATACGGGCCGGCGAACTCTGCTGATTGACTCTGAGCGTTTGCAGAGCCTCGGCGTCGAAGACTATTTGGAGATGCCCTGGAATTGCCATCCGACGAACATCGACAATCTTTGGATGTTACCTGCAAAGAGATCCGGGAATGGAAACGGACATCACGACGCCGAACCGAAGCGGTCATTTCTGATGCGCGTCGGGAAGCAGGGCGAAGAAATAGGCGCCGGGCTGGATTCGGTGGATGCGTTGCGAGTGAGCTTTGACAACATCCTGATCGACTGTCGTTCGCTGAAGGAAACCTCCGATGCGGCAATGCTGTCGACCAGAGTCGATGGGGTGGTAGTGGTGGTCGACGCCGGCGATTCGCGCCGCGACGAAATCCTGAATGCGCAGCGAACGATCGAAACCACGGGCGGAAAATTTCTCGGCTTCGTGATGAACAAGCGCCGGTATCCAGTGCCGAATTGGTTGTACAAGAGGTTGTAAATCGGCGGGCTCAAGTCCGTATTTGCCCCTTTCACGGACTAAAGTCATCGCCGCTTTTTTTAGGAGTGCCAATGAAACATCGACTACTTTTAGCTCTCGCGATTTCACTTCTGATCTTGCCGGTTGCTGCACATGCACAGGCCCAGCGCCCTCCGCGATTAACTACCGTCACCGAAGATCGCTATAGGCTTCAGCCGGGCGATGTTCTCGACATCCAGTTTCGCTATTCACCTGAGTTTAATCAGACGGCGACCGTGCAGCCGGATGGCTATATCTCGCTCGAAATCACCGGCGATTTGAAAGTTGCCGGCTTCACGATCGAAGAGACGCGACAAGCTGTACTGCGACAAGCTAGCAAGCGTTTGGCTGATCCAGTCGCGGCGATCGCCTTGAAAGAATTTCAGCGGCCGTATTTCGTAGTTGCCGGCGAAGTGGCAACGCCCGGCAAGATCGAGATGCGCGAGCGCGTTACCGCTCTTCAGGCGATCATGCTGGCTGGCGGCATGAAGGAAACTGCCAAGTCTTCGCAAGTCGTCGTCTTTCGCAAAATCAATTCTGATACGGCCGAAGTGAAGCTGCTCAACCTGAAGAACATTCGCCGGACAAGCGATTTAGAGAACGACTTGACATTGCAAGCCGGCGACATGGTTTTCGTACCGCGCGACAAAATTTCCAAGATAGAACGATTCATGAAACTGGCGAGCGTGGCCGCATTCATGGCCCCAAGATTGTAGAAACATGATTACTCGTCGCGGAACAATTTCGGATTTCTTTCTGAAGCTGAGCGATCTTTCGTCGTTGTTGATGTCGCTCGGTTTGGTGATCGTGTTTCGCTATTCACCCGCGCAAAATCCAACTTTCGTAGTTGACTATCTTTCAGAGCGAGTGAAAGTCGGCAACGCGATTCTCGGCGTGCTGCTGATGATTTGCTGGTATGGAGCTTTCGCCGCGCAAGGCTTGTATGTCTCGCATCGCCTCAGCTCCGGACTAAAAGAACTCAGAGAGGTGCTGCGCGCAATCGCGATCTGCTCGATCGGTCTGTTGGTTGCAGCACAGGTTGGTCATTGGCCCACGATCAATTTGCGGACGACTGCGGGGTTCGCACTGGTTAGTTTTGCTCTAGTTGCGGGCGTGCGGATGGCGTTGCGCTACAACCTGCGACGTTTGCGCGCGAGCGGCCACAACCTGAAGAACCTGGTAATCGTTGGCGGAGGCCAACGCGGCCAGCGCTTCGCGGCGCACCTGAAACGACGACAAGATCTGGGATACAAAGTTATCGGCTTCGTCGACAGCGATCCGGTTTATGCGCATACGACACTTCAAGGAGCGCCTTATCTGGGGACGATCGAAGACTTGCCGCGGCTGATTGCCAATGAAGTCATCGACGAAGTAACTGTCGCGCTTCCAATCAAATCGCATTACACGCAGATCGAAACTGCTGTATCGCTCCTGGAAGAGCAGGGAATCACTACGCACGTTTTGTCGGATCTTTTCCCACAGAAGCTCGGGAAATCGCAAGCCGTCGACTTCGACGGCGCGCCGATCGTAACGCTGGGCAGTGCGCCGCCATTTAGCTGGCGCACCGAAGCAAAGCGGATTATCGACCTGACGGTATCGACGACGTCGCTAATCGTCTGCGCGCCGCTTCTTGCTCTGGTCGCGATTGCGATCAAGCTGGACTCGCCGGGGGCCGTCTTCTTCATTCAGGAACGCGTAGGATACAGCAAACGCCGCTTTCGCATGATCAAGTTCCGCACGATGACCATCGATGCGGAATCGCGAATGCAAGAGATGGAACATTTGAATGAGAAGACCGGTCCGATCTTCAAAATCAAAAACGATCCGCGCATCACGCGCGTGGGAAAATGGCTGCGTAAGACGAGCATCGACGAGCTGCCGCAGCTCATTAATGTTCTGCTCGGCGACATGAGTGTCGTCGGTCCGCGCCCGCTTTCTGTTCGCGACGCGGTGCGCATGGAAGAAGCCTGGCAGAAGCGACGCTTCAGCGTTAAGCCAGGTCTGACTTGTCTGTGGCAGGTCTCTGGCCGGAGTAATCTGTCATTTGAGCAGTGGATGCAACTCGACCTTGAATACATCGATCACTGGTCGTTGAAGCTCGACGCATCGATCCTGCTTCGCACGATCCCCGCAATTGTTCTGGCGCGCGGCGCGAGTTAATCGCGCGCGCCCGCTTCTCAACTTTGAGTGAGTGAAACTGTGATTGCCCGCAGCGCAAAACTCATCTTCATTACCGACTCGACGATATTGCTATCGACGATGATCTCCAGCCTGGTCGGCGCGCGCGCGCTTGGCCCGGCGGGCCGCGGCGATCTTCTGGTCGTCGTCCTGTGGCCACCGGTGATCGCGATGCTTGCCGGTCTTGGGCTGCCGGCTGCGTATCGATACTGGATGGCGAAAGAGCCGGAACGGGTTTCGCGTCTTTTTTCGAACGCGGTCATCTACACGCTAATCGTCGGTGTCATCAGTATCGCTCTGGCGGACTTGATTGTGCCTCACCTGGTTGGAAGCCGCAGTCCACAGGTGATGACGCTGCTCCGCATTTATCAAATCAATATTCCAGCCGCGTTGTTTCTCAGTCTGATGCGTGGATTGCTGGAAGGCACCCGGCGCTTCGGTTGCGCAGGGGCCGCGCGGCTCCTCTTTTTTATCGTTCAGGGTCCTGGTTTTGCAGTTCTGTGGCTGATGGGAAATCTAACCGTCACCACAGCGACGTACACTTTGATTGTTGGTCAGACAGCTTCGACGCTGTTGGGGCTGTTTGCGGTATGGCACCAGCTTCGTCCCCGCTGGCAACCGAGTTGGTCGGAATTGAAGAGTTCGATGCTTTACGGCGTGCGTGATTATCTTGGCGGCGTCGCTGACTTTACCACGCTGCGTTTGGATCAATTGATGCTGGGCGCGATGGCTTCAAACGTCGCGATCGGTTTGTACGTCATCGCGGTGCGACTATCCGAGATGACCACGCTGGCAGCCGATGCGATCGCTGATGCGCTCATGCCCGAGGTTGCGTCCTCAAAAACCGCGAACCGCGCCGAGTTGTTGTGCGCGCGCAGCCTGCGGCTGGCGATCTACATGCACCTGTTGCTGTTTCCGCCGTTGTGGTTGGCGGCCCCGCTGATTCTCAAAGTCTTATTCGGACCGAGCTTCGTCCCCGCGACCGGTGCGTTTCGTTGGTTGTTGGTGGCCGCCGGAGTCTGGAGCTGCGGCTCAATTGTAATCAATGGCCTGCGCGGATTCGGTTATCCGGGATTGAGCACGCTGGCGAGATTCTCGGCAGCAGTTATTACGGGAGCTGCGCTGGTCGTGCTGTTGCCGCGAATGGGAATTACCGGCGCGGCGATCGCTTCACTCATTGGTTACAGCGTCATGCTGGTAGTTGCGCTGATCGGTTTTGTTAAGAAGAGACAGCTCCGCCTTTGGAAGAATTGCCTGCGTCCGGAGCGGCGCGACTTGTTCGTTCCGAATTGGAGATCGTTATTGGGGCTGAGTTCGGCCGCGCAGTAACCCTTAAGAACCTGGTGGCCCTCCCTTACGGTCGGGCTTCTGACACAAACATGAGCAGCATCGTTTACACACAACCACGGGCTAGCGGGCGATCGATGTGGATCTGGTTTGCACCCGTTCAGGCGGCGGTCGCGTTTACCATTCTCGCGATCGCGGCCGGTGGTCAGGTTCTCCGTACCTGGTTACTCACCGCCGTGGTTTGGGTGATGGCGATGCCGTTGCTCGTTAGTCTGGAAGCCGGCTTGATCGCGATGATGTTCTTCGAACCGTTTCGTGGTCTGATTCGTCGCGCGCAATATCTGTTTGTCGATTATTCGAATAGCGATCCCATACATTTGCTGACGCCAATTGTCGCGCTCCTTGCTTTCATCCTGATTCTGAAGAATCAAAGGCTGGACATCTTTCGTCAGACTCGACTGGCTCCGGCCGTCTCGCTCTTACTCTTGATCTATTTCATCCAGATCTTCAATCCATTGCAAGGCGGTTTGTTCATCGGTCTTTCGGGAGCGTTGTTCACGCTTCTCCCCGTACTCTGGTTCTATTTCGGCCAGGCAGTGAAATCCGATTTTCTTAAGACGGCGCTGCGCTTAATGGTCGTGATGGGAATCGTCACGTCATTGTATGGCTTGTACCAGTTGCTTTTCGGGCTGACAAGTTTCGATCAAGTCTGGCTCGAACACACCGACTACCAGTTTGTTAGAGTTGGCAGCGTGGTGCGCGCCATGGCAACTTACGCTAATGCCGAAGAGTGGAGCCGCTATCTTGATATATGCGCTTTAGGGGCGCTGGGGCTCGCCGTAATGTCGAACCGGCGCTCGCACCGTGTCGCATGGTTTGCGTGTGGAATGCTGCTCTTCGGAGCGCTGATCCTTTCCGGCGAGCGCGTCTCGATCTTCGGATTTATCCTGGGCTCTGCCATCTTATTTCTATCCGGCGCACGCACCATGGGCGGCATCGCACGCCGTTCTGTTCTCCTACTGATACCAGTTCTCCTGCTCTTTGTATTTGCCAAGCCGCCCGCAGAGGACGAAATTTGGGGAAAAGACCAGAGCGAGGCGGCGCAGTCAATGGTCTCGCATTCGGCGCGGGGGATTCTAAAGCCGACAGGCGAAGGAAGTTTGTATGCACGCTTTGAGAATTGGGGTGAAGCGGCAAAAGTGATCCTGTATAACCCGTTCGGCCTGGGAACCGGGGCGGGCTCGATTGCTCAGACGCGGGACGGCAACGAAGGCGACAATCTTCCGGCCACCGATAGTTATATTTTGTCTATTACGCTTGCCTGTGGGATTCCGGCTGGGCTGCTTTGTATATGGATCTTCGGCCAGGCGGCACTGATTTCGTGGCGCGCATTTAGACGCGCGGCCCCTGGCAGTCCTGAATTAGGAATGTGGCGGGTGATGCTGGCAATCATGCCGGTGCTGGCATTCATCAATCTCTTCGGGTATTCGTTCCTGCTCGTCTCAGTTGCGCCTGTCGGATGGTTACTAATCGGATGGGTAAGTGCCCAGGAATTGAAAATACGCGTTCAGCCGGAACGAGAAATAATAACCTTGTAGCTTTCATCTGGCGCCATCAAACCAACGGTTTGCGTTACAGGCTGTGAATACACTAAGCATTTGAGGATCGACTTGAAGATTCTTTTTTACAACCACACAGGGCAAATTAGTGGCGCTGAACGAGTGCTGCTGATGACTTTGGCTGGGCTCGATCGTAGCCGCTTCGATCCGGTCGTGTTATGCCCAGCCGACGGGCGATTGATCCAGACGATAAATGACCTGCGTATCAAAACTGTCGGCATGGACCCACTGGCGGCGCGCTTTACCTGGCGCCCGGATCGCCTGATTCGGTATTTCGCTTCCTTCACGCGCGTGATTCCCCTGGCACGTGCGGCCATAGTTAAGGAAATGCCGGACCTCATTCATGCCAACAGCATCCGCGCCGGTCTGGTTATGTCGGCGGCGACTGTGGGGCTCGGTGTGCCGATCGTCTGGCATGCGCATGATCTTTTGCCGCGCCATCCCTTAAGTACGGCGATTCGTTTGGTTGCGCTCGCATCTCGCCGCAATCGCATCATTGCCGTGTCCCAAGCCGTCGCGGATCGCTTTCGCGGAGTATTGCTGCGCCGGTTCCGGCGACGCGTTCCAATCACAACGATTCACAACGCCGTCGATCCGGGACGTTTTCAGCCTGACCTGAAAAGTAGACATGAACTTCGGCGGGCGCTCGGGATTAAAGAAAGCCAACTACTCGTCGGCACCGTGGGACAGCTAACGCCACGCAAAGGCCAGCTCGAGGTCATCGAGGCGTTTACCGAAGTGACGCGCGAAATTCCGGACGCGGTGCTGCTGATTGTTGGGGAACCAATCTTCAATCGAGATGCGGAGTATGCAGCGTGCCTGGTTCGCGCGGCACACGCTTCGAAGGTGCCGGATCAGATTCGACTTCTGGGACCGCGAGAAGACGTTCCCGCTCTTATGCGTGCGTTTGATTTGCTGATCGTCAATTCGCATAGCGAGCCATTTGGCCTCACGATTGTGGAAGCCATGTTCAGCGGCACGCCGGTCCTGGCGGCGGCGGTTGACGGTATTCCGGAGATAGTTCGCCACGGCGAGAGCGGCTGGCTCATTGATGGCCGCGATCGCACGTTGCTCGCTGAAGCTACGCTTACGCTTTTGCGCGATCAAAATCTGCGCCGGAAACTGGCAAGCAATGGCCGGCGCGATGCGATTGCCCGCTTCTCGATCGAAAGATTCATCAGTGAAATGGAGTCTCTCTATCGAAGCATTCTCGAAAGGGTAGAATGCCGCGCTACGAAAGCGGCCGAAGCAAAATTCGCTTGAGACACAAAGAGGCAAACGATAAACCACCGGCAAGCTTTTCGCACTCGCCGGTGGTTTTGCTTTTAGTCTATTCCGATTCTTACCACGGGCTGTTGGACCGAAACTGAGCAGCGAAATCCTGGCCTACATAGTTGCGGGGCGGACCACGTCAATCGTCAATTTGAATTGCAAAATTTTCCCAGCAGCGCAGCACGGAATTTGGTTGCGGCGAATCAAATTCATACCTTCACAGTTTTAGTTCGGCTTTCAGGATACTGAACCAATAATTTCTCACAGCAAATCCGTCGTCAAAATACTGGCGAATTTCCAGAACTTTCCAACCAGAATCTGTCCCTTGGGATTCTCGGGTTAAGTGCGGTATCTGCTGAAATTAACAGCGCTTTCGGCCTTTCTTATGGTTAGCGCGACTGAGGGTTGAACACATTGTCTAGAATCGCACTTGTACATGATTATTTTGTCCAGATGGGGGGCGCCGAACGCGTGGCCGAAGCCATGCACGATTCGTTTCCATCTTCGCCCATTTACACGACGGTAGCATTGCAGCGAACGTTGTCGAAGCGGTTGCGTGCCGCCGACATCCGTACCTCGCTGATGCAACATCTGCCGGCGATGGACCGCAAGTTTCGTCATTACTTCATGCTCTATCCGTTTGCGGTCGAGCACTTCGATCTCTCGCCTTACGATCTAATCTTCAGCAGCAGTTCGGGCTATGCGAAAGGCGTTCGTCGCCGCCGCAACGCAATTCATGTCTGCTACTGCCACACGCCCATGCGTTGGGTTTGGCGCTACGAAGATTATGTGGCGCGCGAACGCTTTGGCTCAGGAGTCCGCTCGCTGTTGCCACTGGCGCTGTGGGGACTGCGCAAGTGGGATTTGCGCGCCGCGAAACAGCCAAACTATTACATCGCGAACTCGCAACTCGTAGCGCATCGCATCCGCCAAATTTACGGGCGCGAAGCTCACGTCATTCCGCCGCCGATCGATGTGAATCGCTTTCACATGTCGACCGAAATTGATGATTACTATTTGGTGCTCTCGCGTCTGATGCCGTACAAGCGAATCGATCTCGCAATCGAGGCCTGCAAGCGCATGAATCGCCGTCTAGTCATTATTGGCGACGGCCCGGATCGCGCGCGGTTGGAAAAACTCGGCGACGACAGAATCGATTTCCTGGGCCGGCAACCGGATCAGATCGTTAATTACTACGCCGCACGATGCCGTGCTCTGCTATTTCCGGGCGAAGAAGATTTCGGCATGGCGCCGCTCGAAGCCAACGCTGCCGGCCGTCCAGTAATCGCTTATCGCGGTGGCGGGGCCGTCGAGACCATCGAGGAAGGGAAGACCGGCATCTTCTTCGATCAACCGGACAGTCGAGCACTTTGCACCGCGATCGAGCGATTTGAAAGCATGTACTGGAGTCAAATCCTGCTGCGTCGTCATGCTGAGAAGTTCGATCAAAACGTTTTCGCGTTCCGTGTCCTCCAGTTTCTGGGATCTGTGGCGCCTTCGTCGTGTTCAGAGGAATTACTTTCGGGCGCGCGGTTGTTGTCAGACAATATTTCAAAGCGAGTTTGGCCCAGGCTCGCGGTGGTGGGATAAAGATGCAAACAACTTCACTGTTCTATTCGTCGAGTCGTAATGCTGCCGGCGTTGCGTTGGCCCCCGAACAAGCATGGAAGCGCGGACCCATGGATCCCGCGATTTGGCAGAACGAAGTTCACGTTTGGCGCGCCCGATTGGACACGCAATGGTCGTGGGGATTCGATGAGGCTCTCTCGCTGGATGATCGCGCACGCGCCGATCGTTTTCGGTTTGAATCTGATCGCCGCAAGTTTTGTGTCGCGCGTGCGTCGTTGCGCTTAATCCTGGGTCGTTACTTGAAAACGAAGCCGGGCCGTTTGCGACTCGATACGACCCAGTACGGCAAGCCGTACTTTGCCGATCAGAAAGTTTCACAAGGCCTGCGTTTCAATATGTCGCACTCGCATCAGCTCGCGTTGATTGCGGTTACTCGCGAACGTGAAGTCGGCGTCGACCTCGAATACATGCGACCGGATTTTGTGACAGATGAAGTTGCAACGCATTTCTTTTCGCGTTCCGAAGCCGAAGACTTTTGCGCGGTGCCGCCGGAACTGAAGACGCAATCGTTCTTCAATTGCTGGACCCGCAAAGAGGCGTACATCAAAGCACGCGGCGAAGGTCTGTATTGTCCGCTGGATCAATTCGATGTGTCGGTTGCTCCGGGCGAGCCGGCGCGGCTATTGAACAGCCGCATCGATTCCGGTGAAGTGGCGCGCTGGTCATTCAAGGAACTCCATCCTGAGCCGGGTTATGCGGCGACGCTCGCAGTTGAAAGCAATCCTTCGAAGCTCGTGCTTTGGGACTTCAGTTAGCTGGCAGCGCAATCCATTAAATTGCGCTGACATAGCGACCCGCAAATCAACCATTTGCGCTACATGTCGATCAAAGTTGTGCGCATCGCTCTCGTATTCGTCTCGCTCTTCCTCACGCTCGTAACTTCCGCTGATTACAAATCAAACAATTGCGGCGGCTGTTGGGTGCCGTCCGCCGATCAGCCCACAGTCACCCAGGGTCTGGGTGTCAACATTCATTTCACCGAGCCTAAGCCGGGCGAGGTGAAGATGATCGCGGACGCAGGTTTTCGTTGGGTGCGAATGGATTTCAATTGGGAGGAAACCGAGCGCGAGCACGGTCGTTATGATTTCTCGCCCTACGATCGTTTATTGAAAGAACTCGACGCAAACAACCTGCGCGCGCTGTTTATTCTCGACTACGGAAATCCGCTTTATACCGAAGGAATGTCGGTGCGCACTGCGGAAGCTCGATCAGCTTTCGCGCGTTGGGCCGTGGCAGCGGCAAGGCATTTCTCGGGACGCGGCATTGTTTGGGAAGTATTCAACGAACCAAACATCGAGATCTTCTGGCCGCCCGAGCCGAAAGTCGATGAATACATCGCGTTAGCATCCGAAGTCGGCCGCGCTTTTCGGAACGAAGTGCCGAATGAAAAACTGTTCGGCCCGGCGACTTCCAAGATCGATCTACCGTTTCTCGAATCATGCTTCAAAGCAAACGAGCTGAATTATTGGTCAGGAGTATCGGTCCATCCTTATCGTCAGACGAATCCCGAATCGGCAGCGAACGATTACGCGCGTCTGCGTGAGACGATCGTTCGTTACAAGAATGCGAACACTACACCTTCAATCATCTCGGGCGAGTGGGGCTACTCTTCGGTGTGGCGAGACATGACCGAAGAAAGGCAGGCGGCGATGCTCGCGCGGCAGTTCCTCACCAATGTCTCGAATGGTATTCCAATTTCGATCTGGTACGACTGGCGTGACGACGGTGCTGATCCAATGGAAGCCGAACATCACTTCGGATTAGTGAAAAATCAGTATGAGTCCGGACGAACTCAGGTCTACGAACCAAAACCCGCGTATCTGGCCGCGAAGACTTTTACGACTCAGCTTAGCGGCTATCGATTCGCCGAGCGGATGAATGTTGGCAGCGACGATGATTACGTGCTGGTATTCACAAATGGCGGCGAGCGCCGCCTCGTCGCGTGGACCACTTCGTTCACTTCGCGTCGCGTCAACGTTTCGAGTGTGAGCGGACGCTTCGTGATAACGAAGATTACCGGTGAACCGGGCGGTTTCGTTTCAGCGAGTAACGGCTCGCTGTCGATCGAAATCTCCAGCTCTCCAATCTATCTAGCCGCCGCGAACTAACCACCCGCTCGCTTGCACTCTCATCGTTTTGTTTTCATACTCTGACACAGCTTCATAGTGTTCCAATGCAAAGCAGGTTCAGTCTCTTTCGAATGAAAGAACGCCTGCACCCGGATGGCATATGCCTTGCCGTTCACAATACGTTTGAGGTGTGGGAGGAGGAAATCCAGTGAGCAAGAAATCTCTGATAGCAATCGTCGTGGCCGCGTTGGCGTTATTGACCTGGAGTTGTACGAATAGCGACAACACGACGAACGCGAATGCAAACGCGAATACCGCGACCGTTATGACGAGCCCGGCAACGACTGCCGCGCCGGATAATTCTGAGATAGCGACCACTAACGAGAATGGCGTCAGAACCGAAACGCGCACGTTCCGCGACAATCCGCGTGTGTCCAAGGTCGTCGTCACGACGCGCGACGGCAATCGCACCGTCAAGGTCTATTCGCGCACCGGCGAAGAGAAAGATGTCAGTAAGGATGGACCGCCTGACGTGCTGCACGCAACCGGTGATGCTATCGCCGATTCGGCTGGTTGGGTCAAAGATAAATCGATAACTGTGAAGGACAAGACGGTTGACACCAGCAAGACGGTCGCCGACAAGACTGTTGACACGAGTAAGACCGTGGCCAACAAGACCGTTGACGTGAGTAAGACAGTCGCAAATAAGACGGTGGACACGAGCAAAACCGTCGCAAACAAAACCAAAGCAGGCGCTAAGAAGACCGGCAGGGCTATTAGAAAGGTCATTCCATAGCCATAGTTCCCAGCTTGGTTTTTCTGGACTGTAAGACTGAAAGAGCAGCACACACGCCGCTCTTTTTGTTTGTGTCGACTTCTTCGACTTTGGATCTCGCCCGTGCTCACATTGAACTGGCATCGCCGTGGCTCAGACTGTTATGATTGCGGCTTCAAACGTGAAGACTCGCGTTTCACCTTAACAAAGCCATGAGCGATACAACTCGTTTCACTCTCATTTGTCCGTGTTGCGAATCGACTCTGACGATCGATGCGAACACCGGCGCACTGCTTTCACATGAGGAAAAGCAAAAGCCGCTCGGGTCGTTCGAAGATATGGTCAAGGACCTGGACAAGCAAAAGCAGACGCGCGAGCAAATGTTTGCGCAGCAAATGAGTTCACATAAAGATCGCGAGCGTTTGCTGGAAGAAAAATTCCAGGAAGCCAAGAAGAAAGCCGAGAAGGACACGCGCATTTATCGCAATCCTTTGGATATGGATTGAAGACCAGTAGGCACTTGGCAGCGAGCACTAAGCGGAAGAACGGAGCCCGGATAAATATGCGAAAGTTTCTATTACCCGTGATTGGCTGCGCCCTGTTGTTGATCGGCGCAAGCGTGATGGCGCAAACCAAAATGCCGCGAATGAATTTTCGCGAGCGCACCTTGCCGAATGGTTTGCGCGTGCTTAGTGTCGTGGACAAATCGAGCCCCAGCGTCGCGATTAACGTTTGGTATCACGTCGGATCGAAAGATGATCCCGATCATCGCAGCGGCTTTGCTCACCTGTTTGAGCACATCATGTTCAAGTCGACCAAGAACATGAAAGCCGAGATGATGGATCGCCTGACTGAAGATGTTGGCGGGCAGAACAACGCCTTCACCCAGGATGACGTGACTGTGTATTACGAAGTCGTGCCGTCGAATTACCTCGAGACGCTGCTTTGGGCCGAAGCAGAACGCCTCGCCAGTCTCACGGTTGACGAGGAGAACTTTAAATCTGAGCGCGCGGTTGTGCAGGAAGAATTTCGGCAAAGCGTTCTGGCGCCGCCGAACGGGCGATTGTTCTACGCGCTCGACCAAAAATCTTTCAACGCTCATCCGTACAAGCGGCCGACAATCGGCAGCATCGAAGATCTCGATGCCGCCACGGTTGATGACGTCATCAAGTTCCACAACACCTACTACCGCCCGGATAACGCGACACTGATCGTTGTCGGTGATTTCGATCCGAAACAACTCGACGCCTGGGTTGATAAGTATTTCGCTTCGATCCCGAAACCCAATTTGCCGCTGCCGCGCGTGCGGGTTGCTGAACCTGCGCGCACTGGCGAAAAGCGTTTCATGGAGTACGCGCCGAATGTGCCGCTGAAAGGTGTGGCCTTCACTTATCTAGTTCCCTCTGAAAAGAACGAGGATTCGGATGCGCTGACTTTGGCCGAGACGATTCTTTCACGCGGACGTTCATCGCGGCTCTATCAATCGTTGGTTTATCAGCAACAGATTGCGACCAACGCAAATGCGAACGCTGATTTGCGCGAAGACGCCGGATTGTTCGACATCATCGCGTTTGTCGCGAACGGCAAGAAGCCGGAGGATGTCGAAAGTTCACTGCGCTCTGAAATTAAGAAGTTGCAGGATGCGCCGGCGTCTGCAGCCGAACTCGAGAAAGCCAAGAATCAACTGGTGACCGGCAATTTGCGCAGCCGCGAGACGAACCTCGGCAAGAGCCAGTCGTTGGGACGCGCAGCCGTTCTGCTCGGCGATCCGAATCGGGTGAACACTGAACTTGATCGCTTGCAGGCGGTGACGGCGGCTGACGTGCAACGGGTTGCGAAGAAGTATTTCACCGATGAAAACCGGTATGTGTTTTACTATCTGCCCGAATCTGAACGTCAAAAGACCGGCGCGGTGAAATCTATTAATCAAGCGAATGGAGGTCAGGAGAGATGAAATTCGCAGCTAAGACCTTCTTAAGATCTTTCCTAACCGTCGTGGCCATCGGCCTCGCCGCAATTGCTTCTTTCGCGCAGGCTCCGCAAGCTACGCCACCGCCGCCTACCGCTCCGCGTGCGGTTTCCTTGCCCAAACCGGTCGAGAAAACCCTGCCGAACGGTCTGCGCGTAATCGTCGTGCAAAGATCGCAGTTGCCTCTGGTAACTGCGCAGCTTCTGATCAAGAGCGGAGGTGAAGTTGATCCCGCGGATCAATCTGGCGTCGCCGACATGACCGCGGCATTGCTTACGCGCGGCACAACAAGCAAGAGCGCGACGCAGATCGCCGAAGCGATCGAGGCGTTGGGAGGCACGTTGATCTCAGGCGCGAATTGGGATTCGTCTTCGATCACGGCCAGCGTCATGTCATCGCGCGCGGCTCCGGCGTTGGAGATTCTCGCTGACGTCGTGCGCAATCCGAGTTTCAAAGATGAAGAAATCGACCGATTGCGAAGACAGTATCTGAACGGCTTAAGACAAGCGTTGGGAACTCCCGGATCGATCGCTCGATTTGTCGCGGCGCGCGTCGTCTATCGCGACTCACCTTACGGGCATCCACTTTCGGGTACGCCCGAATCGTTGCCGCGTATCAAGCGTGACGACATCGTGCGAACACATTCGATGTTTTATCGGCCGGACAATGCGATCCTCGTAATCGGCGGCGATATGACGCCGCAAGACGGATTCGCTCTGGCTGAGAAATATCTCGGTGATTGGCAGAAGCCTTCGACTGATTTACCGAAGGTGCAACTGGTTACGCCGATGAGTGACGCAAAGAACCGTCGCGTCATCGTCATCGACATGCCCGCGGCGGGACAGGCGGCCGTGCTGGCCGCGCGTACCGCGATCAGCCGCAACAGTCCGGATTATTTTCGTGGCATCGTTTCGAACGCGGTGCTAAGTGGTTATTCGGGCCGCTTGAATTGGGAGATTCGCGTGAAGCGCGGCTTGAGCTACGGCGCGGGCAGTTCGCTCGAGGCGCGCCGCTGGGCCGGTCTGTTTTCCGCCTCCGCGCAGACGAAAAATGAATCGGGCGCTGAAGTCGCGCAATTGACGTTGGCCGAAATCGCGAAGATTGCGACCGATGATGTTCCTGAAACGGAGTTGACGCCGCGTAAGGCGAGTTTGATTGGCGGCTTCGCGCGTTCGTTGGAAACGACCAACGGCCTGGTCGCGCAAGTCAGCTCGCTGGCGATTTATGGTGTGAGTTTCGATCAGCTCAATCAGTTCGTCAGCAACGTCCAGTCGATCAAGCCTGCAGATGTGAAGGGCTTCGCCGCGACGAATCTCAACACCGACAGCACCAGTGTAATTGTCGTGGGCGATGCGAAAAAGTTTCTACCGGACTTGAAGAAACAATTTCCCGATGTGGAAGTCATTCCCATCGCGGAACTGGATCTGAATAGCGCGAGTCTGCGAAAGAAATAGCCCTTTGTGACTCTGTGATTTCTCAGTGTCTCTGTGGTTAATACCGATCGTTCACCACAGAGACACTGAGAACCACCGAGACACAGAGAAAACTCTTTAATGCATCGAAACCTTCGCTCTTTCCTCGATCTCCTGCGCCGCGAAAATGATCTTGTTTCAATAGATGTCGAGGTCGATCCATACCTCGAAGTCGCGGAAGTCCATCGTCGGGTGATCGAACGCGGCGGGCCCGCTTTGCTCTTCAACCGAGTGAAGGGAAGTCGCTTTCCGATCGTCACTAATCTTTTCGGCACCGCCAAGAGAATTGAACTCGCTTTCGGACGTAAACCTGAACGATTCATCAAGCAATTGGTTTCGGTTGCCGAATCGCTGCTGCCGCCGAATCGCAAAGAGCTTTGGAAGCATCGATCGCTTATCCGAGATTTTCTGAAACTCGGAACGCGCACTGTTTCGCGTGGGCCAGTGACGGAGGTTATTAATCTCGACCCTCATCTCGATCAACTGCCTGTGTTGACGACCTGGCAGGACGACGGTGGCCCGTTCCTCACACTGCCGCTGGTCTACACGGAACATCCGGAAACGAAGAAGCACAACCTCGGCATCTATCGCATGCAGGTCTACGACGCGCGGGCGGCGGGATTGCATTGGCAGATTCAGAAAGGCGGCGGCTTTCATTATCACGCAGCCGAGCAGATGAATCAGTCGCTGCCCGTTACGGTTTTTCTGGGTGGACCGCCGGCACTGATCATCTCTGCGATTGCGCCGCTGCCGGAAGACGTCCCTGAATTAATTCTTGCGTCATTGCTGGGCGGCGAAAAGCTGCGCATGGCAAAGAACCCGGTCGGCGAAGCGCATCGTCTGGTGGCGGAAGCGGAGTTTGCATTGATTGGTCACGCGCCGCCGCACGAACAAAGACCCGAAGGGCCATTCGGAGATCACTACGGCTATTATTCGCTGCAACACAATTATCCCGTCTTTCACTGCGATGCGATCGCGCATCGTCGCGACGCGATTTATCCGGCAACTGTCGTCGGCAAACCCAAACAGGAAGACTTTTTCATCGGCGACTATTTGCAATTGCTTTTGTCGCCAATCTTTCCGCTGGTGATGCCGAGCGTGCGCGGCCTTTGGAGTTACGGCGAGACGGGATTTCATTCTCTGGCGGCTGCGGTCGTGCGCGAACGCTACACGCGCGAGGCACTCGTGGCCGGCTTTAGAATCTTGGGCGAAGGTCAGTTAGCCCTGACGAAGTTTTTGATTCTTACTGACACGGCCATCGATCTTCACGACTTCCGAGCCGTGCTGGAACACGTGCTCGCACGGGTAAAGTGGGAGACGGATTTCTTCATCTTCTCGAACACTTCAATGGATACGCTCGATTACACCAGCGGCAAAATTAACGAAGGCAGCAAAGCGATTCTGATGGGGCTGGGTGATCCCGTGCGTGATTTACCGGGTGAGTTTCACGGCGAATTGCCGAATGGAGTTTCGCGCGCCGAAGTGTTTTGCGGCGGATGTTTGGTAGTGCAAGGCTCAAGTTATTTGGAAGAACCTGGTCAAGCAGCGCGGCTGGCGCGCGACGCGGGATTCGCCGATTGGCCTTTGGTAATTCTGCATGACGACGCCAGCCTGGCGCGTTCAACGACTGACTTTCTCTGGTCGACATGGACACGTTTCGAACCTGCGGGCGACATCTATGCTGCCGACACGAACGTCGTTCGTCATCACCTTTCTTATCGCTCACCAGTCGTAATCGACGCGCGCAAGAAACCGAGTCTGCCGGATGAATTGATCGTGCGCGACGACATCGCGAAGTTGGTCGACGAGCGTTGGCGCGAATATTTTCCCAGCGGAACAAAGTCCGCCCTCTCGACGTAAGCCAACCTGTTCGATGTCCATGCTATGCGCCCAAAATGGAGACGCTACATTCGAATCGCGCTCCTGGCGCTTCTGCTGATCGTTCTCTCGTGTCTCGTCTGGGGCTTCTTCATTGAACCCAACCGTCTAATTGTTCGACAGGAAACAATTCAAATCGACAATTGGCCGAAGGAGTTGAGCAGCCTTCGCATTGCCGTGATCGGCGATGTACATACCGGGGCGTGGTTCATTGACGATCGAAAGTTGATGAGAATCGTTGAACTGACAAATCAACAACAGCCGGATCTGATTGTGCTCCTGGGCGACTACCTGGTATCAAACAACTGGCATGGCCACCGCGTCGAACCTGAAGTAACCGCAACAGCTTTGAAAAATTTAAGAGCGCCACTGGGGGTTTATGCAGTGCTTGGCAATCACGATTGGTGGTACAACGGCGAGAAAGTTCGGCTCGCTTTCGAAGCCAATGGCATTCGGGTTTTGGAGGATGACCTTGCCGAAGTGAAGTGGCGAGACGGGTCGTTCACGTTAGTCGGTCTCGCTGATTTGTGGACTCGTCCGCAGCATGTGCGAGAGACGATCGCCCGCGTGCCAAGAGGAGCGACGATCATCGCGCTCACGCATAACCCGGATATCTTCCCGAGTCTGCCGCAGACGGTGCCTTTGCTCGTGGCCGCACATACTCACGGTGGTCAGGTGAACTTGCCTTTGATTGGAACGCCAATCGTGCCATCTAATTTCGGATCGAAGTACACGGCCGGACACGTTTCTGAAAACGACCACCATATGTTCGTCACCACGGGAATTGGCACCAGCATTCTGCCAGTACGCTTTCGCGTGCCGCCGGAAATTGTGATTCTCACCATCAATCGTTAAATCAGACAGGTAGGCGAATAGCAAACACGGCGCCGCCATCCGGCGCGTTTGCTGCCGTCAGCGTTCCGCCGTGTTGAGTAATGACTCGATGAGCGAGCGCCAGGCCCACGCCATGACCCTGGGACTTGGTGGTGAAGAAGGGAATGAAAATCTTTTGGAGATCGGAAGCGGGTATGCCCGGGCCAGTGTCGCGAATTGAGATCAGTACCCAGTGCTTCTCCTGGTCGGGTTCAGTGGCCATCTCAATAATTACTTTTCGATCAGTTTGATCGTCAGGAATTGCTTCGGCGGCATTGCGAAGTAAGTTTGACAGCGCCTGCCGCAGCATGCGCAGGTCGGCTCGAACTTCGATCCTCTGCGTTTCCTCTGCGCTCTCAGCGTCTCTGCGATTAGCGATCGTGGCGGCAGACTCACCGCCGAGACGCGGAGGTTGCTGAGATTGCGCAGAGGAAACGCGTTTGATTGCCAGCTCAACGCGTCGTGTTTCAAACATCGGCTTCAATTCGCGCGCGCACTCCTGAATCAACTCGTTCAATGAAATCTCTTCGAGCTGAAGCGCCTGTGGTCGGGCAAAATTCAGAAACGCCGTGGTCATCTCAGATAGATTGCGGACTTCCTGCAACAGCGCATCGCTCGCTGCTTTACCTTGTTCGTCTACGTCGATCGTTTGCAGAAATTGGGCGTATCCATGCAGCGCAGCCATCGCGTTCTTGAACTCATGAGCAAGGCCCGCGGACATTTCTCCGAGGCTCTCTAAGTTGCGCTTCAACGCTACCTGCTCACGTAGTTGCGTCACTTCCGTGATGTCGGTGATCAGGCACAACGCCCCGCGCGAACCGCTTGCCGATTCAGGATCGATCGGAGCTACCGTTGCGCCGAGCCGCGCGTTGGAATTCGCGCCGTTTGTCGTTTCGATTTCTTCACGACGAAATACGCGTCCGGTTGAAAGGCAAGCACCAACTATCTTTGCCAGCGCGGGCGCGTTTGAGAAGATCGAGGCGAAATGCTCACCTTCTGTTTTGGCGTGACTGAAAAGCGCGCGCGCGGGCGCGTTCATCACGGTCGCATGTCCGGCGGCATCGAACGCGATCAGGCCGGTCGGCATGCTGGCGACGATGCGATCGCTGAAACGCTCAGCGGAGTCGGCGCGTTGACTGGCTTGCTCTGTCAGCCGCTGTAGCTCCGTCTGTTGTTCTTGAAGTTGAGCGATGACTGATTGAAAAGTTTCGAGGACGAACGAGGCTTCGTTTTGCGATTTGCCTGAATGCGCGACCGGCGCGCGCTTCGCTTCGCCGACCAGTTGGCTGTACGGGCGCAGCAGTCCGCGTAGCAACCAGGCCGTGCAAACCATGCTGATGAACAGCGTGACGACGAAAGCGGTGAGCAAGAAAGGCCGGTAGACGAGCGCGGTCTCTGGCGCCACCGCCAGAACCGCGACGACGAAGACCGTGCCGAGCAGAAATATTCCGGCGAGGAAGATGAGCAAATACTGGAGGCGGCTGGCGTGCATAACGGCTATCGAAATTGTGACGCGTACCAGACGATTATGCGGGATCCTAACAGCAGCGAAACGATCGATCCGATGCCGAGAAAGATTCCGAAGGGCAACATCATTTGCAGGTTTCGTCCGCCGCGGCGATACATTACGGCGATCCCGGCGATCGATCCTGACAACGCGCCGATCAGGATAGTCAGGATCGTCAAACGCCATCCCAGGAAAGCACCGACCATCAGCATCATCTTCACATCGCCGAATCCCATCGCTTCGACGCCGCGCAGCTTCTCCCACATGAAACCCATCAGCCAAAGCGATCCGCCGCCGGCAAGTGCTCCAATCGCCGCGCCGATAATCGAAACCAGCCAAACCGGCAGAGTTGGGAAAAACGTCATGAGCTGCGGCAGATCGTCGAAATGCGTCGGGCCGGCAAGATAGGGAACAGCGACGCGGGTAATTAAGGCGAAGACGACCCCCGGATAAGTAATCGGGTTCGGCAAAATCATGTGTTCGGCATCGATGAAAATCAGTGCGAGCATCGAGGCCGCGAAGGCCAGGTCGAATGCCAACGCGAATGAAAGCCCGTCGTGCCACGATACCGCCGCGAACAACACCGCCGTCAGCGCTTCAACCGCCGGATATCGGGGCGAGATACGAGTGCCGCACGCGCGACAGCGACCGCGCAGAATCAAATAACTGACGATCGGAATGTTGTCATAGAACTTGATTGCGACGTGACACTTCGGACATGTCGAAGACGGAAAAACGATCGATTGCTCGCGGGGAATTCGGTGGATGACGACGTTGAGGAAGCTGCCGATGATCGCGCCGAGCGCTGCCATGAATACGCAAACAATTGGCAACGGCACGTTGATGACACTGTCAATCGGCGGCGGCATCCGGGCGAACATTGTAACACGGCGAGAGAGTAGCGAACTTTAGTTGGAGTTTTCCCTGCTCAAAAGCTCGACTGAAGTCGGGTACTCTAAACGCCGCTATCGCTACTGGCCTTGTGGCGGTTTTGAATTTCGTAGAGCATTTTATGTTTGAGCGATGCGTGATGGGCGGCGAGTTTCGCGATCGTTAATCCCGCGCGGCCATCGCGAAAACCACCTTTCAGAATGAAACTACGGACGAAGGCGAGTGGACCTGCGGCGGTCATTTGCAAGGTAGACGTGAGCTTTCCGTCTTTGAGCATTTGCTCGGCGCCGAGCGGCGCATATCTTTCTTCGATTATCCGGCGATGATAATCCGGATCAGGCATTGAATAGTGCAGCAGGTCGCCGCGCAAAGTTGCGACTCGCGCGCCCTCTTCCATCACCACCGATTCGTGAATGACGCGATCGCCCCAATGAGCGCGGCGGCGATTGAACAGACGAATCTGGTAGTCGGGATACCAACCTCCGCCCTTGATCCAGCGGCCCATGTAAAAAGCGCGGCGTGCGACTCGATATCCGTCCGCGAGTCGTGATTCGTCAATCTGGCGCAATTCGTCGATCGATGATTGCAATTCAGGCGAGATGCGCTCATCGGCATCCAGACTGAATATCCAATGGGTGGCTGAGACTTCAACTGCGAACTGTTTTTGCTTTGCAAAGCCGGGCCAGGGGTTAACGATGACGCGAGCGCCGAGATCTTTGGCGATCTCGCGAGTAGCGTCGGTTGATTCGGAATCGACTACCAGGATTTCATCGGCCCAAGCGACCGACTCGCATGCCGCGCGAATGTTTTCGGCTTCGTTGAAGGTGATGAGCGTGGCGGTGATCTTCATCGCTAAGTGTCAGAAGCCCGACCGTTAGGGAGGGCTCGTTTCGAGAGTTGCCCTCCCTGACGGTCGGGCTTCCGACACGTCAGATTATCGCACGACCTTACGGCTTCGTCGGGTTATCGACCGTCACGTTGTTCACTCGCAGCGTCGATCCGGTTGCGCGCTGCAGGTCGGCGAGCGCCTTATTGTAATCCGTCTGCGCTTGCAACTCGTTCGTTCGCGCCGCGGTCAATTCCTGTTGACGTTGCAGCAGAAGAAAGGTCGTCGAGCGGCCAACCTCGTAAAGCTTCTGCTCACCGGCCAATTGCTGTTCCGCGCTCTCGCGTGCGGCACGTGACGCGACGACTCGCTTCTGCGCCGTGTCGACGGATTGCGCGGCGTTGCGCACGTCCATCTCGATAGCTTGATCCTGCGATCGATATGAAGCGTCGAGTTGCTCGCGCTGAATGCGAGCGCCCGCAAGATTCGCTTCCGCTGTCTTGTTGTGGAACGGGAAAGAGATCGCGACGCCAAGGGTAAGGTTGCGCGTGCCGAATCCAAACAAGTTTGTCAGGTCTTTTCCGTATCCACCGATCAAATAAGGCGCGACTCCGCTGGTCGCTACGTTCGGAACCGTAGCGATGGGCAGACCTGCATTTGTCCGGAGAGCTTGAATCTGCGCAAGGAGAAACGCGCTGGAGTTGGTCGCCGGGTTTCCGGAAATCAGTGGCACGAGTGTACCCGCCGGCGTGCCAACTTGGGTTCCGGCCAAGCCAGTCGTGGCCACAGTCGATTGAATATCAACCTGAGGCAGAGTCTGGTTTTGGTAGAACTGAATATCGACTGAGTTAATGTCCTTTTGCAGATTCAACCGTCGCAGTTCAGGACGATTCTTGTGTGCATCGTCGAGCGCAGCGCTCAAACTCACCGGCGCCAGATCAAACAAAGGCTGATCGGTCGGCGTCAGTTGCGCGGACCAATCCGGCGACGAAGGATCCTTGAGCATCAGTTGTTTCAGGCTGTTCTCAGCTACAGAGACGCTCTGGGTCGCAATATAAAGATTTGCTTCACGAGTGGCGATATCAGTTTGCACTTGCGCGCGATCGAGCGGCGCCTTTGCGCCGGCTGAGATTTCAGCTTCGATGTCGCGCATGTTCTGGCGCGCGACATTCAAGCTATCAAGCTGGTTCTGCTGATTTTTTAACGCAAACACGAGGTTCCAGTAGGCCGCCTGAACCTGTGAAATAATCAGAATAGTCCGCTGGCGAAAATCAGAATCGGATTGCTCGAGCCGTTTCTTCTGCACGCGAATCGCATGACGATTGCTGTCGATCGATCGATTGCGCAGCAGTGGTTGGCTAACTTGCAGCGATAGGTTCGATGAATAGAAAGGATTGATTAGATTGAAACTGTTGCTCGTGTTGGTGCGGCTGTTGGAAAAGGTCAGCGTATAAGTGCCGCCGCCCTTCTCGAAAGATTTGGTGACCGATGGATTAAAATTGAAAATCGTCGTAGTCGTTTTGCCGGTGCTACCCGAACCGCCGAGCGAACTTTGTTGAGGTGTGATGTTGTGTATGTACTGCGGCGTGACACTGAATATCGGCTCGTAGACGCCTTGCAGCGAAATTAGTTGTTGCTCGGCGAACCGCACGTCATCGCGGGACACTTCGATGTCGTTATTGTTTTGCAGCGCCTTGCGAATCGCATCATTCATGGACAGGGGCACCGTGTTACTGCTGAGCACGCCCACGCGCGTGAGATCCGGCAGCGGCGGCAAAGGCTGCGGCTTGATCTCAGGAAAGTTCGGCTCCTGAATATTGATCGGCGTGATCGGCGTCGGCTGGACCAGCGGCGTTGGTGAAACCTGGGCGCCCGGTGGCGCAGTCGCCGGTGGAACTTCCGTCCCTGGCGGCTGCGTTGCCGGATTGACAGGCGTTGGGCTCGGCGTTTGCGCAATCGCGGCGATTGAAATCGCCATGACGAACGTCATCGCGACGAAGATTCTCGTAAGCGTACGAGTGAACTGATTGGACATCGAAAATGCTCCTCTAAAAAAACTATCAGGGATTTGCCGATCGGCGCCGCAAGCTGCGAGCAGACAGATAGCGCCAGGTCATAGCGTACTACGATAGTAAACTCTATGCGGTTTCAAAAAGCTAACAAATGGCTCGCTTGACACTGCGTCGAGCGGGCATTATCTTCCAATTTCACTCAAAGCATAGCCGTTTCAGTTAGAGCTTCAGCGACTGCCGCGGTGTACGTGTGTGATCATCCTAGAGGAGGGCTGGCATTTAATGGCGGTCAAAGTTGGCATCAACGGTTTCGGTCGTATCGGCCGGAATATTTTTCGAACGGCGCTCAGCGACAACGACATTGAATTCGTCGCGGTGAACGATATTACCGACACGAAAACTCTCGCGCATTTGCTGAAATACGATTCGGTGCTGGGAAATCTTCATCACGATATTAAGACTTCGGGCAACGGAATTACAGTCGAAGGACAGGAGTTTCACGTATTTTCCGAGCGCGATCCAGCGTCCATTCCCTGGGGCCTGGTGGGCGCCGAAATCGTGATTGAATCCACCGGCAGATTTACCAAAGCCGAAGACGCCGCCAAACATCTGCATGACGGCGTGAAGAAAGTGATCATCTCAGCGCCCGCAAAAAACGAGGACATCACGATTGTCCTCGGGGTGAATGAAGACAAGTACGATCCCGCCGTACACAACATCATTTCTAACGCGTCGTGCACGACGAACTGCCTGGCGCCCGTTGCCAAAGTTATTCACGAGAAGTTCGGCATCCGGAATGCGCAGATGACCACCATTCACTCGTATACGAATGATCAGCAGTTATTGGATCTGCCGCACAAGGATTTGCGCCGGGCGCGCGCGGCTGCCCTCAACATGATTCCCACTTCAACTGGCGCCGCAAAAGCGGTGTCTTTGGTGCTGCCAGAGTTGAAAGGCAAGTTCGATGGCATCAGCGTGCGCGTGCCGACCCCGAACGTCTCGCTGGTCGACGTGGTTATCGATGTCGAGAGAGAAACCACCACTGAAGAAGTAAATAAAGCCTTGAAGGATGCGGCAAATGGAGAACTTGCCGGCATTCTGGCTTTCTCTGAAGAGCCGCTCGTTTCATCCGACTTCAAGCAAAACTCAAACTCGTCGATCATCGATGCAGAATACACAAAAGTGATTGGCGGCAACATGATCAAGATTCTTTCCTGGTACGACAACGAATGGGGCTATTCGTGCCGCGTCCGCGACCTGATTAAGTTTATTGCGGGGAAAGGACTGTGAGGAGCGAAGTGATGAGTGATGAGTCATGGGTGATGCGTAGGAAAGCGCTCCGTAATCAAGTGACCGAAACTCATCACTCATAACTCATTACTCATCACTCATAACTCATTACTCATCACTTAGTGAACAAACTTTCCATAAGGGATCTAGATCTTTCCGGCAAACGCGTCTTCATCCGCGTCGATTTCAACGTTCCGATCAAAGACGGAAAGGTCGACGACGACACGCGCATTCGCGCGGCGGTTCCCACAATCAACTATGCAACCGAGCACGGCGCGCGCGTGATTCTCGCGTCCCACCTCGGCCGGCCCAAGGGTCAACGCGTCGATAAATACAGCCTGCGTCCGGTCTACCTAAGACTTCAGGAGTTGCTCAACACACCTTCCGCTGAAGTTGCGATCGATAGTCCCCTCGGCCTTCGCGTGCCGCTTTCAATTGATTTTGCGGAAGATTGTGTAGGCGAAGCGACTGAATCGAAAGTGAACGAGCTGAAAGATGGCGATGTTCTGTTGCTTGAAAATCTAAGGTTTCATCCTGAAGAAGAAAAGAACGACGAACAATTCGCGAAGCAGCTTGCCTCGGTAAGCGACGGCCTCTATGTGAACGACGCGTTTGGAGCGGCGCATCGCGCTCATGCTTCAACGGCCGGGATCACGAAGTTCGTGGAGCAGGCTGCGGCGGGACTTTTGATGGAGAAGGAGCTTGAGTATCTCGGCCGCGTCATCACGAATCCCGATCACCCTTTCGTAGCGATCCTCGGCGGTGCGAAAGTTTCGGATAAGATTCCGGTCATCAATGCGCTCATCGATCGCAAGGTCGATCGGCTTTTGATCGGCGGCGCGATGGCTTACACGTTTTTGAAGGCTGAAGGATTCACGGTAGGGAAGTCGCTGGTCGAAAATGAAATGCTCGATACCGCAAGGCAAATCGAGGCGCGATGCAAACAAAGCGGAGTTGGACTGCTGTTGCCGACCGATCATCAGGTCGTCGACAGCTACGAACCAATCAAAGGCGACAAGGTGATGACGAAAACGATTCCCGTTGAATTCACGAACGCCGGCCACGCGGGAATGGACATCGGCATCGAGACCGTCAATCATTTCGCGAACGCCCTGACGGATGCGAAGACGATCATTTGGAACGGACCGATGGGCGTGTTCGAAGAGCCGCCGTTCGATCAAGGTACGATCGGAATCGCGAAGGCCGTAGCCGACGCCGCAGATCGCGGAGCTACGGTTATCGTCGGTGGGGGAGATTCAGTTGCAGCCGTGACGCGCGCCGGGGTCGCCGATCGCATCACTCATATTTCTACGGGCGGCGGCGCAACACTGGAATTTTTGGCGGGAGAAGAACTGCCGGGCGTGGCGGCGCTGAGCAACAAATAAGATTTGAAAGCCGCGAGACGTTTGCGACATATCCGGCGATTGATTGATACTCCTGGTGCGGGCCTCGCCTGAATAACGTTTGGCGACAACAGGCGGATTGCTGACAGGCTCGGCCCTTGGTAAACCAATTAGGGCGATGTCCGAGAAGCAGACCACTCATACACCTGGCCACCGTGGGTGAACAATCCAGACAACCAATTGCCGCGCAAAACCCCAATATATGCCTGGTCTGTTCCTCCAGGTTCTCTGCGATGGAATCGGAGTGTCGCCCCGTTGAACTGCACTTGATCAATAGTCTCTGGTACTCCAAAGAAACTTATTGTGCTCAAAGGCAAAGCCAATCTTGATGGCGCGCTTGTAATGCTGAGGTTAAAAGAGCCGCTGTAACCGTTCGCGACGATATTCCATATGCCATTGATTTGTACGTCGCTGAATATTCGTTCTCTTACGAATTCTCTTTTTCTCCAAAGCAAGTCAGATGAGTTGTGAGCGATATCGTCATGCGCCAGCTTCCACAGCTTGCCGGGAGCTAATGCGTAATGATCGATTGTCTCGACCAGATCATGTCCAGCCATGGCGTCGTGAGCAGCATAATCTGATATGAAGCCTGGTCGCGTCGGGATGCAATTGCAATCGGCATTGGAGGCTTGAGAGGGCATACAGGAACAGCCGGGCATGCGGAATCCGACAGCTCGATACGCAATGAGATCAGCCGCAACAAAAGGCGCGCGAACGCGCACCAGCGCATCCTCTAACGAATGCGACAATAGCTCGTGATGTACAACTGCCTGGGCAATGGGTCCGGTGTAGTAGATGGTCCTGCAAACAGTGCCGACTTCAAATGCCTCAAGTGAGCGACACTCGGGCAGTGTGGTTCCCCCATTGGGAGTCATACGATTCGCATTCCAGGAATACGAGCCTCTCTGAAACTCAACCGTGCCGCTCATGCTATCCCCGGATACCGTCCCAACATACCTTTGGTTCGAGTTAGTTCGAAAGAACGATACTCCATTGCCGAAACGTTCACCGAAGTCCGTAATCGGCTCCCATGAGGAAGCGTTTGCAAATCTTATTTTTCCAGAGACGCCTCCGTCGAGTCGCAATTTGAGTGATCCAGTATAGCCGTTTGAAACAATAGAAAGTTCGGACAGCCCCGAGTCCCGTACGATGCCGGTTGCCGTCCAATCATAATTGCCGGCACCGTCGTTGAATGACCCAACAATCTCATTACCAAGAATACCATTACCTCGAAGACCTCTGAACGTTCCCACATACCGCTGCTCGACGGTTCTGCTTATCCTGCGACGAAAGCGAATTTCAATCGGTGGACCTCCAAAAGTAGGATCCGAGATAAGCGAAAAATTAGTGAGCGGTTCGACTGCGCTGTCTCCAAACCGCACGCGGCCAGCGGGCCCGTTTGACCAAATTAATAATAGGCCGGAGTAATTGTTGGCGTTGACACTCCAGAGACCGATCAGATGATCCAGTCTTCCGGGCACATGGACCGTCTTGCCTGGAAGACCGGCGAAATCAATGTTCCAACCAGCAATGGCAGGAGCCACGAAGTCCACTCGGTGCCTGAGTATCGCCTTGCCAATCTCTCTTATTATCGGCAATTGTTCGGGTGGAAAGGGTGTCGGCGCGACGCCGAGATCGGCGTAACGATCCACGGCAACCGCTTTTGGGAGGCCGTCTGATCGGGAGTGATTCTCGAGTAAACCGAAGCAGCCCGGGTTGTATTCGTCATCGCACCAGCGGTAGGTCGTGAATGTGATGCCAAAGTTCCGAATGAAATCAACCACATCCTTATTGTCTACCGTGCCATCGCGATTCCAGTCGCCGTTGTTCGCCAGCTCGACTAAACCGCTCGGAGATGAGGTCCGACGCGCCTCCCATGAGTAGTCAATATCCGAATTATCTGTGAACGTTCCAAGCATTAACTGGCGGTGAATCATTCCGGAATAGCGCTGGTCGCCGCGAACAAACGTGGCGATTCCATTCTGTACGGTAATCGGGATCGGCGGTTCGGGAGGTAGAATGTCAAATCGCAGAAGACCGCGACAATGGTTTGACACCTCATCCACAGTTAAGGTTCCTATGTAACCGTTAGCATCTATCTGCCACATCCCACGCGGACACTGAGCATTAGTCGGCGTCGCGTAAAGCAAAAGAAGAATCAGAGCTTGAAGAGCGAGAAGTCCAGACTTTGTGATCTTGCGGTTACACATTTGTTTGAGTCTCAGCTCGGGCTCCTGCATACCCTTGATTTCCGCATCAGATGAATGCTCTCTATCCAAATCTACCGCCGGCCCAAGTTGAATCGTCCCGAACGACGAAGAGAAATTTCCGTGCCAAGATTCCCGCTTGCTACCGGAGTCATGTAGGATGACCTAACTAGTCTGCAAAGAGGGTTTCGAATCCATGAAACAAGAGCCGCTGAGCTTGATTCCCTAATTTTCGCGCGCTAATTGTCTATCTGATATGTTAGTCACTCTATCCAGTTGGATTGCGCGTCGAAACATCTTTTGGTGAAGCAGTGGTCTATTGATAGAGTAGAGAATCGGTTTGAGATTTTGAATTCAGGTCGAGAGGTTGTGGCGAGCAATTGCTAACATGAGAAAACCTGTCATCGCCGGAAACTGGAAGATGTACAAGACCGTCGCCGATTCAATCGCGACAGCACTTGCACTCAAACCACTTGTGGCCAACGCGAATCACTGTGAAGTGATTATCGCTCCTGTCTTCACCTCACTGAAGAGCGTTGCCGATCGCCTTGAAGGATCAAACATCAAAGTCGCCGCACAGAACTGCGCGACCGAGATTGCGGAAGGCGCATACACCGGCGAGGTTGCCGCGTTTATGTTGCACGACGCCGGATGTTCGCAGGTGATCGTCGGACATTCCGAGCGGCGACAATACTATCTGGAGACCGATCAGATCGTGAGCAAGAAAGCCCACGCAGCTTTGGCAGCCGGATTAAGCGCGATCGTTTGTGTCGGAGAAACGCTAGATCAGCGTGATCAGGGAAAGGCGCTGGACGTGGTTAAGGACCAAATTGTGGGAAGTTTGAGTGGGTTGACAGCCTCTGATCTCGCCCGTATCATCGTTGCTTACGAGCCTGTTTGGGCCATCGGGACTGGACGCACCGCGACGCCGGAGCAAGCGCAGGAAATGCACGCGTTTATCCGGCGCGTTTTCGCGGAAAGGCACTCTCAAGCAGCAGCTGAGGCTTTGCGGATCCTTTATGGCGGTTCCGTAAAGCCCGACAACATCGCGGGTTTGATGAAGCAAGCTGATATCGACGGCGCGCTCGTCGGCGGGGCAAGTCTTAACGCTGAGAGTTTCGCGAAGATTGTTAATTACAACGGATAGGATAGTGAGTCGTGAATCGTAAATAGAAATGTAATTTGATCACTGCTTTCGCTTCTATTCTCGATTTACGATTTACGAGTTACGACAACATGCTGACTTATATTTTCTACGGATTATTTATTCTGGCCTGCGTTGTCCTGGTGCTGACGATCTTGTTGCAACCGGGAAAGGCCGACGCCGGCGCCTTGTTCTCAAGTTCAGTTTCGAGCACCGCGTTTGGTCCGCGTGGAACGCAGACGTTGCTTTCGAAGATTACGATTGGGGCCGCAGCCGCTTTCATGTTGATTGCACTCTGTCTGTCGCTGCCATTCATTAGCGGCACGAGTTCGGTGTTGCAAGGTGGCGAGCCGCCGCAAGCTCCAGCAGCAACGCCGACGCCTGCTCCAACGCCCCAACCAAGTCAGTCGGCAACGGCGCCGGTAGCGGTCCCGACGTCGACAGTGCTAACGCCATCGCCCGCGCCGACGAAGAAGAAATAGCGGCGCTTCGTGGGCAGCGCAAAGTGCGTGATGAGATGCACGCTTGATTTGTTAACTCCCACTGATTGTTTGACAACCTTCCCGAACGAGCCGAAGTGGCGGAACTGGTAGACGCGCACGTTTGAGGGGCGTGTGAGGTAACTCGTGGGGGTTCGAGTCCCCCCTTCGGCACCAATACAGAATATGAAAGACCGCGGTAATTGCGGTCTTTTCTATTTTGCTCAGCCTTTAGGGGTCTTTCACATTTACACTAATTGCACTGTGTACTCCGTTAGCACCGGGTTGTGACTTCGTTGTGACACGGCCGGGGAGCTAAATTCCAAACGATCCGATAGTTGGGAAAGCCGTTACTTAACCCCAGTTCGCGAGCCCTTTCGTTTACAGTCTTTCTATAGGAAAACGTTGACTCGGCACTTGAACCAGAGTAGAGTCGGCACGTTCTCATTCTAAGGGCTGAATTCTCACGAGCCTCTGCTGTTCCGCACACTCGATTAATCCAGCCAATTTTCAATTTTTGTAACGCAAGGCGGGAATGCCCAATGGTTCTCATTTGCGATCATTATTCAGTAAAGCGATTCGAAGCCAGTCGCGTTTCCAGACGGCGCAATCAAGTTTGTTCAGTTAGTTTTCAGGTTAGTTTGGAAAACTAGCGAGGGCGGCGTCCAGCCTACAGGAAGTAAGCAGTTCCGGCCTTATTGGAGGTACAAAGCAGATTATGGCAAACAACACTAAAACCCGGAAGAAGCGCATGACCCAGTCTGAGGTTCTTAACCATTTTGCGGAAAGGACTGGAATGAAGCGCGCTCAAGTGAAGCAATTTTTCGAGGACCTTGCCAGCCTAGCCACGTCGGAAACGAAGTCGGGTGGCGAGTTTGTGCTCCCAGGCTTCGGAAAACTCGTGCGTTCGGAGAGTAAGGCGCGGGAGGGACGAAATCCTGCGACAGGCGAAACTATCCAAATTCCAGCAAAAACCACCCTGAAGTTCCGCGTCGGGAAAGCGATGAAGGATTCCGTTCTGCCGCGACGCGGCGGTGGGACACATGGCGCAGGTGGACTACCGGTGGCCTCCAGCTCTGAGGACTAGAGTCCAATGAAACTACCGTTTGAGTTTGGGCTTAAGCTGTTCTTTCGCTTGCTCGTGCCAGGATTCCTATTTACTTTGGGCCTCTTACCCGGTTGCTTCTTCCTAACAGATCTGAGCGGTTGGCAAATTAAGCACGAGTACGTGTTTGTCGCCACGATCGTTTTGGCAGGCTTTCTGATCATGATCTCCGACATGCCGGCATATATGCTGTTTGAGGGCCGCCGTTATTGGCCAGGGCCGATTCACCTTTGGTTTCTCCGGCGCTTGCAGAACAGACTGAGTGTTTTGAAAGCCAAGGCTACGGTTGACAAACTCAATTCGATATACACAAGGAAGAGGAAGCTGCTTAGTACGAGTGACCCGGCACCCGAACTGCTTGAAGACATCGCGAGAGATGTACGTGAATATGAAGAGGCTCAGTTCGATCTGCGTCAGTTCCCGCAAGACGAAGACTTTGAGCACTACGTGGGTTTTCCGTCTCGCTTAGGTAACATCATTGAAGCGTTTGAGAATTACTCTAGTCGTAGTTATGGCATGGATGCGGTTTTCTACTGGCCCCGCCTATGGTTAAAGCTAGATAAAGAGACTCGGGAGGAGGTTGACAACCAGCAGGCAGTGGCAGACTCGGCTTTGTACTGCTCTCTTGCTTTGTACTTGAGCGGTCTACTATGGCTGGTATATGACATCTCGTTCGCCGTAAATTCATTAGCGGTGAAACTCGCACCGGCCCGAGTTTTCAACGGATTCAGAGTAACGCTTTTTGACTATCTGCCCGATATGTGGCTGTCATGGTTACTCTTTCCGGCGTTCATGGTTTGCGGCTATGGCGTCTATCGAGCCTCGCTTCGCCTGCACAGTCAATTTGGTGAAACTTTTAAGGCGGTGTTTGATGTCTTTGCGAAAGAGATTGACATATCTGAACCACTTAACCAGATCGCCCCTTCCATCGTTCCTGTGAGTCCCAATCGCAGAGAACAGCTTTCAGCTGTGTTTCGTTATCTTCAGCATGGCCTTGTTAAATGCCCAAATTGTGATATCCGAATGCGCCCCAGCGATGCCAAGACCCACAAGTGCGCTAGTTCGCAGATTGCAGACGCAAGACCCCTAACCCCTCCCGCACCGGTCGTCGAGGTGCTAAATGAAAGCGCTCAAAATAAATCTTAACGCACCTCTAGAACCAGCAAACTAACAGTAACCGCCAATAGAAAAGTCAGCGCATCAATTACGATCTTCATCAACGAATTATCTCGCGTCCTCCTCACGCAAGAGCGAGGTCTCCTTTGGATTAGTCTTTTCAACATGCTGAGAAAGAGCATGCCGCCGTATGATTGGCGAACGTGTCGGTATCCAAGGCGCCTGCCAGATGATCGGCGAGAGTGTTGGTACCGACGTACGCCAGATGATCTCCGAAAGTGTGGATATCGACGACAACTATATCTTCTCATAATGATCAACTAACCTCCGTTTTGGACTGTCTTTGTTGTAAAGCGTAGCTCTCCTATACGAACAAACAACGCTCGCTGACAGCGACGACCTACACCAACGTCATTACTTTGACTGCGTGCGTCTTCGCACTTGCGAGTCGAATCGGACTCCGGTGAGTTGTGCCAGCCGGGTGGATTGTCTGGCTGCCAATTCAATGGATTCAGGCATGAACTTCAAATATCGCTGAGTTTCTACTATTGAAGCATGGCCCGCATATTCTTTAACGCCGTTTAGGGGAACGCCGGCCACAGCAAGGTTTGTCAGACACGTATGGCGTAGATCATGGGGACACCAACCGTCCATTACGTTTTGGCCGTAACGAATACCGACGCTCTCAGACACCTTCTTTAGGACCTTTCGTATCCGATGGTCAGAACACGGAAGCACCAGGATCGCATCTTCCTGATCAGCAACTTTGCGCTCCGCTATGAGCGAGGCGGCACTCGGCGCTCGAATGGTGCGCCACTTCTTCGTTTTTGACGAATACAGTTTGACAGTTCCGAATCGTTCGCTCGACTCATCCCAGCGCATTCGCCGGAGTTCGGCCATGCGCGCACCCGTAATCAAACTAAGGCGAAAGAAAAACAAGATGTCTGCCCAATCGCGTTTCGTGGATAAAGCCGTCGAGACTTTGGAAATCTCTTCATCGGAAAGAACGCGGTCACGTTCATATTCACATTTCTTGGTCAATGGGTTACGTGGGACGCGATACCCTTTCAAGTCCGCAGAAGTTTGAATGGCATGATTTAATGCCGCTCGGATAGTGTTAAGCCCACGACGCATCGTCGATTTCTTAATGGCTTTCCCGCTGACCTTGCCGCGTTCTGTTTCGGCTGCGATCCAGAAGACAAAGTCGTCGCGTTGGATAGAGTTGACAGGACGGTTTGGTCCGACGAAATCACCCCAGCGCTGCAGAGTTCGAAGATGCCCTGGCATAGTGCGCCAATACGTGCCGTCATCAGTCCTATTGGCTTGGAGATTTGCCAGCGAGAGTTTGACATAGCTAGCGATGGCTTCCTTGATTGAAGTTACGTGGGCTGCAGACGGTGACCTGAGTCCATACCGCGACTTCCAGCCAGCCGTCTTGAGGGACGCTAACGCCAGACTTGCCTCTGCTTTTGTGGCGAAACTGAATTCTCGGTAACGTTTCCGCGTACCGTCTTCCTGACGAATCCAGACGTCATAACCCCAAAACTCTCCTGCTGCGCGCTTCTCTTTTCGAAGCTGCACTGACCCCCGTGGTCTCCGTTTGCTGGTATTTGTCATAACCGAAGATCTGAACGCCGCTCTTTTTTCACATTACTCGCAAAGAACCAGCCAAAAAGTGTGAACTGAACTCAAATCGAAAGTCGCGGGGATTACACTCAGAACTTGCTGCGGCTCTGAGCTTGTCGCTCACGGAATGCTTCCATCTCCTCAATCTGTGTGCGAAGGAAACGAACTGATCTGCCGAGGCGGATTGGCGTAAGGGCGTTCGTGCCGCATTTCCGGGCATAGATAGCGCTCGGAGAAATACTCCAACGAATGGCGAGTTCGGCGACGGAAACGTATCGCCGCTCAACTTCTTTTTCCCTTGCACGCGCATTCGGCATAAAACAACAAACGGCATGAGCCTACTATTGAGGCGGAATCGCGTTGTGACCATCACTATCTTTGTTTAGTTTGCCGTTGAGATATTCGAGCAACTCAACTACCGGCTGAATCCGAGCAATGTCGATACGATGTGTTAAATCTGGAATTCGAGTTGCGTCGTTGTGATTCGTCCAGGAAGCGTCGATTCGTATTCGTTTTCCATCCGGTAGTTTCAAGAGCACGTCGCGGTGTTTCCCCAAAATCACCACGTCTAACAACAGGCCTTCTTGACCGAGGAGAGGGCTACCCGGGAAAGTGATGGCTACCGAGCGTCCGCACTCGGAGGTTTGAGAGGCATCTTGTGATGCTATTGGAAGTATGTGCTTAATGGATGCCCTCCTTCTCTCCTAACTGAGACGTTGCCTTTTGCTCTAGACGAATAACAGCGCGCCTAAGTCGTGAGCGGACCTCTTGTCCGATTTCGTGAATTTGGTTTTCGTCGATGCTAATCCACCACGGACTTCTATTCGCGGACCTAATAGCATCCAACTTTCCGGCTTTGCATAGGGCATTAACCGCAGACACGGAGCATCCCATCATCTCGGCAACATCTCTTAGGCAGTAACGCCCATCGCCTCGGGGCCCGCTAACGCCGGGCGGATACCTGTCTGGACAAGGCGGAATATTGCGCTTTTTTCTCAGATCCTTAATGCTGCACGCAGTAAACTCTTTTTGGCCGTATCTCCGACGGTAACCTAGAGAATTGAGCTTCTGGGCAATCACGCGATCGGGGTAGCATTGCGCCATCTCTTTGATCTGTTGAATCACTTCGGCATCACTTGAATGGCTCCTTGGAAAACTTAACCATTCAATTTCGAGTTCGTGCCTTCCGCCGTTCGCCCAGCGGACGGTCGCATGAATAAGATCGCGTTTTCGGATTAGAATTACGTCTTGTATTAATAGCCTGACCAATTCCTTGCGGTCTTTAGTCTCGGTTGAGGGCGCGTCCCACACCGTGCGGAGGTTTTCAGTAAGTCTTGTTAACTCTGCGAAGAGTTTTTCCATCGAAGCGCGGGATGGAGGCTCAGGAAGACTGCGCTCGCTTTGCTTCAACTCTTCAACACGCCTTAGCGATTGTTCCCACTCATTTTGTAATTGTGCCGTGACATGTCGGTTTTGAGCGTCTGCCTGTTTGAACAGCCGCCCCGCCGCTTCTGCCTCGTTCTTAGCTTCGACTAGTTGAATTCTCCATTGATCCCTAGCGACATTACGCTCAGCGTCCACATGGTTGAAAGCTTTTTCTAATAAGCTAAGCTGGGCTGGCGCGAGGGCCTCAAGCACCAATTCAGTAACCTTAGAATCGACCTTTCCGGCAGCAACATACTGGCAGGTAAAGTATCCGGTAGTACGAGTCTCGCCCGGACAGATATAAATAGGACTGCGACTATTCTTGTTTGGATACTTGACCACCATTCGTCGGCCACAAATGCCACAGCGGACGAGACCTTGGAGGAGGGCGGAACCTCGGCCGACAAAACCACGGGTTGACGGAAGGCAGCGATTATCCTTGAGCCGTTGAATATTTCGCCAAAACCGATCTTCACTTATATATGCTTCGTGTGCGTCCCGGATGACAACGGCCCATTCCGACGGGGAGACTTTCACTCGGCGCGTCACCACTTGAAGGGTGTCCGGCGACAAGATTTGGACATAGTTTCTGCTCCGTCCCCATACGTACAGCCCTGCATACAGTGGGTTGCGAAGCGTTGCCAGTGACCGGTGGTAATTTAGTGGGACCCACGTAGGATTTACGTTGAATGAGCCACCACAATAATGGTTGGGGACGAGTAAGCTGTTAGATCTGAAATACCGAACTAGCCTTGCCGCTGTGCCGAGCCTGTCGTATTGATCGAAAAACAAACGAATTGTCTGTTGGATTTCGGGAGATGGATGTAAGATCACGGAGCCGTTAGAGTCATACATGTACCCAGCCGGCAATCGGAACCGAAGACGACCCTCTTTGGCACTCTGCAGGAGTCCGCCGTGCATCCGACTTGTGATTAGATGAAGCTCCGCATCGCTCAGCGTACCCTTGATACTCAACAACAATCGGTCATCGAATGCCCGGGGATTGTGTATTCCCAACTCATCGATGATTAGTGTATTTCGAGTCGTGCATAACTTAACTAGCTGATGCCAGTCGCTTGAGTCTCGCGCCAGCCGAGATGCTTCCAAACTGAAGACAGCTCCCACGTTTCCAACCAAGATCTCCCTCAACATGATCTTGAAGCCATCTCGCCCTTCTACAGAAGCCCCCGATTGGCCCTGGTCTTGGTCGATGACGACGATCTTTTCGTCCGGCCATCCGAGTTCCTTCGCACGTTCTACCAAGTTGTACTGCCGGGCTGTGCTCGCGGTGTTGTATTGCACCTGATGGAGACTAGATTGCCGAACGTACACATATGCCAATCGCTCAAGGTGATCGCGTTGGATTTTTGACTGGTCGTTAGCGCCCATGTTCCAAACTTAAAATGCTGCTTCGTTCTTGCTCACTGGTCCATTTTCGGAGTTGTTATCTTCGAGAGCCGAATCAACAGGAGTTGTTGTAAGGTAAGCGTGGCACAACTCTGAGAGTATCCGCAGGGCCTTCTCACGCACATGAGCGTCAAGATTGTTCCACACGCTTTCAGACGTCGTAACAGCTTCGGATGGATTTGGTTTAACGTTCGGATCTGCTGAATGCACATGAACCCGTTGGCAGCTCTTTTTCTTGGCACACTTATGTCACGAAAAATAGTTAGCTTCACAAGTTTTGACCCCATGTTCTGACGCCTGCTCAGGATCAGGAAGTCTCCGGGATTGCTTAAACGCCTTTTCCCCTGAGCCGTCGTTTTGATTGTCGCTTCCATCAAGTGATTCCTCACCTCATCGAAAGACCGTTTGGAATGACTCTCGATTACGCATGACATGACAGAACGAGTAACTTTCAACTTTCACCAATACGGCGGAAATCGACTCCTGAATGTGACGTTTTTTGTGGCGGTATTTTTGGAAGACGCTTCCGGTTAGTTGTCTTAATTAGTAGACAGGACGAGGGTTCTGCATCTGTTCGGATAACGAAAGAATCGTTTTGAGGAATTTGGGATGCCTAGATACGAAATAACGGAACTTGAACGCAGTTTTAAGGATGACCGATGGACATACTTCGGCCCGTGGCTAAGGTGGCGCAGACTGATGGCTGGGCTGACCCAAGACGAGATCGCTACTTTGGTAGGGGTCTCGCGTCGGCAGTGGATCCGCTATGAACAAGGATCGAAGATTCTGAGAAAGAGAGTCAAGCGGATAGCAGCTGCCCTTAACGTACCTGAGCAAAATATGCTTGATCGAGCAGGCTACAAAGTTTCGCGGAGGCGCAATGATGTGCAAGGGCACCTCCGTAAGATTGGAGATCATCTCTATGCCGGCAAGGACGAGATTGCTATTGTTGACTTAATAGAATTACGGGACAGGATGCTTGGCCATCGAAAAGGGTACCGACCCCTTGGTGTGGGCACAGAAGGTCTCGAATTTGCTAAGACGGTGGTTTCCGTTGACCGCTTGCCCGCCGAATTCTACAACTTGCTTCTGAATGTGATGACGGAGAGTAAGGAAGATAAGCTGAAAGAGGCCATCATGCACCCCCGCGATAGAAACCGGTTCCGCGACCGATGTATCGAGGCTCTTCAAAGCAGCCGCTTTAGAATCCACACTTTTCAGACTTATCCATCAATCTATTACGAGATTTCATAGTTCTATCCTTGCTCCAATTCCCCTTTCCGATAATCAAACTTTCGCGGGCGTACGATAACCGTCATTACGTTAAGAGGCGCAACCGGCCCCTATGCTGATAGCAGTAAAGAGATCCGCAGCCTTCAATAGACTGCGCCGATAACGTAATGCCCGATTATCGGATGACCGTCCGATTTCCCGCTTAGTACGTTTTATATGAACAGCAGGCATCGTGATAGCGGAAGAATTTAGGTGCGGGACAAGATTGAATTTGTTAGGCGGCGCAACGCGCCGCCTAACGAAAATTGGCTTGCCACATTGGACAAAACGAGAAAGTTCTTTGTACACGAGGAACGATAAGAAATGCGACAGCCCAAACCCTGGGGTGCCGTGTCCCATTTTTCAGGTGCGCAGCACCTACTATGCAATCTTGACCTCAATTTTGAAACGAATTCGTCGGTTGGGCTTACCGCAATAAAACGAATTGTGGGGGAGGGAATTAGGCTGGTCAATCTCGATTCTGGTCTTCGCTGGTGACGGTGTTTATCTGGGAAGTGGTTTTCAGCGCCAGAGTGGTTTTACGCCCGTTCAGTTGAGCGAATGCGACAATCTCTGCCAGATACTTTTCTATATCGTCGAACAGTTCAGTCAAAGGTCTTGTCGCCGTGTACTTGTCCGAATTGGTTGTAAGAACTCGATTGTAAAGAATCGAGAGAGGACCTTCGGAACTAAGCCACATGGTCCTGATAGTTCGCTGACTCTTTTCGTGCGCAATTCCATAGTCTCGATGGTCAGAAACATCAACCTTGAGGCGTTGCATCGTCCAACGATTTGTTCGGTGTTGCCCTTTCGATTTTAAAACGTATACCGGCTTGTGAACCGCTAGTGAACAATTAAGTGCAGGCTCTATTTAAGGCGAAGCCTTCGCAAAGAAGATATTTTGCAGGGTTACGGTCGGATTGGTTAGATTAGGGCTTGAGCCCGTGAACACTGCTGGATTGCTCTTGTAGATCCCAACCACCGAAGCCTTGCCGAAACTATCCGCGCTAATGCCGCGACCCTCGTCCAAAAGAGATCCGCCAGCCGCTATCGCCCATTGAATTCCGCCATTGACGTCATAACGAGCGACGAAAATGTCACTGCCTCCCGCGCTGGTCAGCGACGTTGCACCTCCGAAATTAGCGGTCCCCATAAAAGAGCCGGTTACGAAGAGGTCGCAAGTTTCGCGCACGCTAATGCTGCGAGCCACGTCACTCCCCGGCCCGCTGATCGTTCTTACCCAAACGGGCGTTCCCAGCGTGGTTTCAAACATGGCGATAAAGGCGTCTGATGGGCCGACGCTGGTGAGGTTAAAGGGATTCGTTACCGTGCCTGAAAATTGTCCGGCGATGTATGAGTTCCCCTGAGAGTCAGTGCTGATACTGTTAGCAGTGGCGTTCCCGGTCACAGTCTTAACCCATACTGGGTTCAACGTAGAATCCCTTTTGGCAATGAAGGCTTGGCCCGACAACACCCCCGTTTCGTAGACGTTGCCTGGGCCATCTACGCTCACCCCATTTCCCACATCCTGAGTCCCTCCTCCTGCGAGTTTGGAAACTTGACAGACACCAGTGGAGCTGTATCCAACGACGAAGATGTTACGTGATGGGCCAAAACCGGTCAGGGTGCAGGGAGGGCCGGCGGTGGAGTCGAATGTCACAGACCCGCTGCCAGGACTAGAGACGTAGCCCGTCACGTAGGGTTTCCCGCGACTGGCAATGCTGTATCCGATGTCAAACCCCGGGCCGCCGCCTCTCACTGCCCACTGCACTACACCGTTCTGGTTAAGCTTGGCGATAAAGATGTCGCCTGCCCCCTGACCGCTGAGTGTATAGGCGCCGAACTTGATGTGGCCTATAAAATAACCCGTGACGTACACGTCGCCTCTGTCAAAAGAGATGCCAAGACCGTCAGTGTCGTTATGGGCTCCGTATTGTTGGACCCATTGACAAACGCCGGTGCTGTCGAACTTGGCGACGAAGATGTCGGGGGCAGGGCCCGAGACGCCAGTAGTAGAGGTCAAGGTCGGGCAGTTGTTCGGAAAGGTGACCGTGCCAATGAAAGAACCGGTCACATAAGAATTGCGATTACTGTCAACGCTGACCGCATTGGCCCAACTGCTCCCATTTATATTGCTCAACTGACGTGACCAGTTAAAGGTTTGCGAAGAAGCGCTGTCCACTCTCCAAAAGAGTAGCAGCAGAAGCGGAAGAGTTTTTTTCATTCGAGACCTCCTCTAATCGGTGTCGTTACAGCGCGTCATGGCTTAACGCTTCGTTATTTCGAGACTTCATCTTTTGTGACGAAGTTGTTCGAAACGTAACGTGAACTTTCCTCTCCGTTCATTGCTAGCCCTGAGCATTACACCAAGCCAAAACCTCTTCAAGGTCAAGGCGACGCAACCCAACGGTTGAGAAGTTGACGCGGTGGCGCGAATCAAAGCACCCTCCGCCGCACCAAGTTAGTTTGCGAAACACGCTCCCGCCGCTCGCCAACGATTTGTTGGGTGGCACGGTGCCGGAAGACAGACTCCCCCTAACACTCCAAAATTTATGCGATCACTTGCAATCATTTGGGTCAGCAGCCTCTTTCTTCAGGTGTGGCAATGCCAAGTTATAGATCGACGTAATGAGAAAACCAACAACGAAGATCCAAATCGCGGCGTTTAAAGCCGCTCCAATCGCTGGCGGCTGGTCCGACTGTGGCTGTGGGAAGACTAAAGCCAAAAACATCCATCCCGCCAGAACTGCCGGATAGATCACGCCAGTGGCGAACGGTTCATTAATGACGTAAAGAACGCCACGTGGGCGCCTCCTAAATTGTCCGTGAGTGATGCCCAGCGAACATTCAAGGTACTTGCCAGCCTCAATGAGTGCATGGCATTTTCGGATTCCGTAGACTTCGTAAAAGAAAAGCCCAAGCGTAATGACAAACCCGAAGAACCCGAGTGGTTTAAGGAAGGGCTTGGCGAATCTGCTCTTGTCAGGATTGACGAGAACCTCATTCAATAAAAGAAACGCCCCTCCCGCAGAAGCCAACGGCAAGAAGCCAAGCAATTTTGCGCGAAAGTCATCTATTGCGCGGTAGCTTTGGCACAATTGATCGTAGACCTTAATTAAGTCTGGGTTGCTTTTGTTCACGCTCTCTTGAGAAGCGGCCATGCGTCTACCTCCTAATCGAGACAAAACTAACCTCTTGGTTCGTTCTCCGCTCTAGCCCGACGATGACATTCTGTTTCTACATCAGGTACTGCAACCTCTCTGCGAACTGGTGAAGTGCCGCCCAACGGCGAAGTTGACGCGGCGGCGCGAATTCACGAACGCATCGCCGGATAAATCAAGTTACGAAACACGCTCCCGCCGCTCGCGTGCAACGATTTGTTCGGCGTCGCTGATTTTAGTAATCGTACTCCTTGAGTAAATGGTCCAGCGGCTTATGCCATCGCTGCAGATTTAGTTTAATGATATCCTCGCGCGATAGTGTTTCCAGTACGCTGGGACGCTTCTTGTTTGACGACTCCTGAAGGGGAGTCGACCCTAAATAGTTTGTCGAGAATGTCCTTGAAATTTCATACGCTTCTTCGATCTCGCCTTTTTCGTTTTGGGGGACAACCTCCTGCAATTCCCACAAGAGCGATTGGAAACTTCGGCTTGCATATTCCGGGAATACGTTCACGGGATATTTTGCTTCAGAAGGTTTCTGTAAGACTAAATACGCTGTGGCATCGCGCCTTAAGTCCAACACAAATTCAAAATAACTGAGACGGCTGGAGATTTCGGCATCTAATTTCCGTTGAGATAGTAATTTGTCACGGGCGATCGCTTGCTGCTGTTCATATACCCTGCGCTCGTTCTCTTTCTGCTTCTCCGAACTCGCATATATTAAGCCAATGGTTCCGACCACGATGGTCGATAAAAACCAGAGAAACACCGCGCTATTTACGAAGGTCCATGCCCGCGACCATCTCGATTTATCGGCTTCATTCCTAAGCTGATGCCGAATCTCATGTCTGAGGATTTCTTCGAGTTTGATGTGATTTTTTTCTTCGTCGGTAAGCATATTCATGAGCCACTAGACGCCGAACGGTGGAGTTGACGCGGCGGCGCGAATTCATTCAAGCATCGCCGGACCGGTCATGATGCGAAACACGCTCCCGCCGCTCGCGTCCAACGATTTGGCGTCTGCAGTTCAACGAATCTCAACGGATACGCTGAAGGGTGACTGAGAAGTACAGTTGTTGATAACAGTGACCCGATTATCGCCAGCGGCCGTTGTGAAATTGTTGGCAGTTGAACCGGTGTCAAACGCGACGCAGCCATTAGCCGAAGTTACGGTCGCCGAAAGGGATTGTCCGCTCTTCGCGCGAAGGATATAGCTCTTGCTATGACCGATGACGCCAGAAATGGTTTCGCCTACGTTGCCACGACGAAAGCTGATTCGCGCCGATGCGTCGGCGGCAGACCCAATGACTTGGTTTTGGCCTGCCGGGTTCGACGGGGCTGCTTTCGCTACGGGCGAAACGTCGATATGAACATGCAACTCAATGAGTTTGACAGATATCACACCAGCTGACAGAAGCGATATCGTTAGCGCTCCCAATCTTAAGAAGCTTATTTTCATCTGATACCTCCTGACGCCGAACGTTTGAGTTGACGCGGTGGCGCGAATTCAATCAAGCATCGCCGGACGAATCAAGTTGAGAAACACGCTCCCGCCGCTCGCGTCGAACGATTTGTTGGGGCGCGTCGACGTTACGCGGACGCGGCCCTGACATTAAAGCAGAGAGGCGACGCAAGTTTTTTGAGTGCGCCGTATGCCTCGGTGATGTACCAACTATCGTCACGAGTACCGCGGTCTTCAAGATTAGCGAGTCGTCGACAAGCCGACAACAGTTCGACGAGTTTTTCGCGAATGTAGCCATGCGGCAAACTGCTAGATTCGGCGTATTCAGCGAGTTCGTCGGTAAGAACTTTGATAGTAGCGTACATTTGAAAGCGTTCGAACTCCGACGCACTTTCGCATGCCTTTACGATTCGCTCGATAGCATCAAGTGTTATTTTGACGGTCATATGATCTCCATAACAAATTGAAAAGCGCCCAACGGCGGAGTTGACGCGGCGGCGCGAATTCATTCAAGCATCACCGGACGAATCAAGTTGCGAAACACGCTCCCACCGCTCGCGTCCACGATTTGTTTGGCGTCGCGATTAGATACGATTATCCATTTTGAGCAAGAACGCAACACCTTTATCGGTAAGCCGATATTGAGGTGCGCGTCCCGGCCGGGCACGCCCGGGTAACCGGACAAATCCGTGTCCGGCGAGTCGATTTAGCCGGAATCTGGTTTCGGTTCGGTCCAAATGTACACCCTCCGCGATGTAGGTTAAGAGGCGATCTACGTCGTCGCGGTACAGGTAGCGAAGAATTTCGATGTCTTTCTCGTCCGGTTCAAATGCGGCAACTTTAGATCGCTGCGGCTGATTAACCTCATGAAATGAAGACGAGGGAAGGACGGGTGACGTCGAGACAGGGTTAGTATCAGGAACAGGTGGCGAGTTCTTTGGCTTGTTTCGCGAACGAGATTTATTCAGGACATTGCGAACGAAAAGAACCAACGCGCTTATGATAAGCACGCCGATACCGGAAAAGATCCACTCTTTATTCTTTGCGATGTAATCAACTATTGCGGGCATGTTGAGAGACGCTGAACATTGAGCAGTTGTAAAGGAGAGCACTCTGCTCACAGATGTACCGTTGCTATTCGACGCCATAGCCCTGTAGAAATAAGTAGTATTCTCTTTGAGGTCAATGAGGACTTGATAATAGTCAGTGGCATCAGTGAATTGTTGCTTGATAGTCACCTTCCCTAAATCGGGTGTCTCCCCCCATTCGAACCATACAAACGTCTCAGCACCGTTTGGTTCCACATGCCCGTTCAATGTCACGCTTTCGCATGTTGGAATGGAGTAATGACGTTGCTCAACATTGGCATTGCCTAAGCGAGCAGGAGTAGGAGGCGACCTTGGGATGTAAATAGCGCCGGTGGTAAGTGCGACGAGTACAACGAAAATGATTAACCCGATTACCTTGCTCCACAGAGGGTCCGACCACAGAAGTCTGAGGATGGCGATGGGATGCGTCAACCTATTGGGCTTGGCATCTATATTTTCAGACTTTCCTTCTGACATACAAAACTCTAATCGATTCTAGCAACAGGCGAGCGCCGAACGTCGGAGTTGACGCGGCGGCGCAAATCAAAGCACGCTTCGCCGTATCGAGCTAGTTACGAGAGGCGCTTCCGCCGCTCGCGTACAACGATTTGTTCGGCCCCCCGCGGTCACGGAATTGGTTTGATAGAGATAATCCGCGGGTCGCCGATATTAGCGTTCTCCCAACTAACAATCTTTGATCCACTGACTTTAGTGCCTGATATCGTTACCGAACACGTGCCTGTGCTGTTAGGCGCGACGACAACCGTGCATTCGTCAGCATTCGTTGTTTGTCCAAGCACGATGTCGCGAACGGAACGCGGGGTCTCAAACGCCATGCGGGGACGGTTATATCTTGCCCGAACGACAACCCTCACCGTTTTGGGTCTGTTGTTGTGAACCTGGATATCTACGTCGAATTGGTCGGAAGCAGTTTTCTCTACTCGGTAAGAAGTTTCGATGTTGTCTTTTTTCTGCGATCGCTTCCAGTCCTGAGCGGGAGTTACCACGAAAGCTAAGAAAAGAAGAATGGGTAGAGTGATGAGCTTCATAGACAGAACTCCTTTCAACACGTAGGGGCCGAACGTCTGAGTTGACCGGGTGGCGCGAATTCATTCAACCTTCGCCGCGACGATGATGATGCGATACACGCTCCCGCCGCTCCGGTCCAACGATTTGTTGGGCTGACCTTTAGACGTAGCTACGTCCGATAAGTCAGGTGCTACGTTTTTGAGATTTTAGTCATCCCAATCGCGGATGAGTCAACCATTGATTCTGTGGATGGCCCTGCGCACCGGTTACAGTTGGGTCGTTCCTTTGGCTCACAAGCCGGCAGATCATAGCAAGGTGGCTCACCAGGTATTCCATACAGAATTTTTCTCGAGCGAGTTTTGACGCTGGACTGTCTGGGTATTCCGGATCAGCTCCCGAAGCGTCTCTAGGACATGGCAGCTTAAGCAAGGCTTTAACCGGGTGGAGTTCGTGCCAGCCTTCGTGGGCGCTGTCATAAATCCAATCGCCGATGATCGCCACATGATTGCCGGCTTCAACGGTGCCGGACTCTCCTACATCGGCAGGCGAACCTTTGCTCCCACCGAAGAACCAGACTCCAACAAAGTACCCCACACCAGTTGCGACCGCAGCAGCTACAAATGCCACAACAGCGGCGATCAGCAGGCACCAAAGAAAAAATAGCCCGGTGGCGAGGCAGCCAGCCACAACTCCGGCACCCGCTGCCGCACCTGCCGCAACTCCAGCAACGGCACCGACGGTGGCCATGGCGCAGGCGGCCTTCATCCCGTCCCCTTCGATTTCGCAATGCAGGGCGGTGGTTCTGGGACATGACTACCCTCTTCGAGGTTAGTTATTACGTCCGGACCCCAGTCAAGGTCTCCAAAAAATCTGGTCAGGTATCGTTTATGCTGCAGAGGGAGCAAAGGGAGTTGGTCGGCCGCAGATAGATGTGAATCTACGCGAATGGGGGCGAGGACCAGATTGATCGTAAAATCGAGATCGGGGTCACCAAGGCCGGTGCTTTGGTCCGTGCGTCCTACGGTGCCGACTGCACATTGATCTTCGCCTTTTGGAATGCAAATGAGGCGATAATGAAACCACCAATCGCAGTAGGCAAGCGCGGCGGCCAGCGGGAATGTTGCCCCGAGACCCGCAGCTGCCCCGAGTCCGCCGCTCGCTATTGCACCAATGATGGCGGCGATTATGCCTACCGGCACAGCGTACGCCGCAAGGACTTGAGGGAACGTCTTATGCTGGTCGTGGGGTATGCAACTCGTTATGTGTCGAAAGGCCATAATTCCTCCTTCATTGAACCTGGCAGATGATCGTGACACCACCGACTAGTTGATGCTTGGAGTCATCGGTGACGGCGATATTAAATCGCTGTTCCTCATTCACTGGGGCGGTTAAGGGAACGGTGACAGTGAAAAGCAGATCCACTGTTCCTTCCGATTCCAACGTCAACTCACGGTGCGAAAGCTCTGGGATCCAGTCTGCCGGCGCCGGAAACCGACCTTCAGCATTAGCGGCGATGATGCGTTGGAGAAGAGACTCAGTGGTGCTACCGAGGACACCTGGCCGACGCGCGCCTTCCGGCAGGCCACCTGCGTTCCGGGAATTGCTACTGGGCAATATCGACCGTTCGGGAAGCACGTAGCTATTCAGATGCACGTTTAGCTTCCGTGTTCCCTGGAGAGTGTTGCGCACTGGAATGGTGAAAACGAGCGCTTTGCCAGGCTTGCCCCCGCGTATGACCGTATTCTCCGTTCCAGTATTATCCAGCGGGTTGGCATCGTCTTTTGGAGGCCATATGGCGTCGATCAGAATACAGTAGTGGCCTGGGACCGGTGGCGTGGTCCAGGTCATCGTGGCGAGGGCGGGCTCGCCTGGCGCACCGCGGACGGGAAGGTTAACGGACGTGGTGCCAATTTCCTGGACGGTGTTGCCTCCAATTCCGAAACTAATCAGCGAAAAGTTCACGGGCATGCCAGGCGCGGGTGCATCGTTAGACCGATTATGTATTGTTGCCTTGACGATGTACTTTGTGGAGGGTAACAAGTCGTGCGAACCAATCACATTCGCCGCTAAATCAGTCAAAGAAACATCCGGGTTTTCCCAGGTAACAGCCATGCCGAGCGACATTAGATAGCTCTGGCTGTAGATTGACGGATCTGGCCGTAGGTAAATGCCGGCAGGGACGGGAAGGCAGTCGACTGGTCTTTTGTCTCCATAACGCTTCTGCCACCGGCAAGCGTCCCGAATCCGCTCTACAATTATTTTAATGAGATCGGGAAGAGCCGTGAGTAACCCCGTCACCAAATTAGTAAGTGCTTTCATCAGCATTTTGAGAAATGACATTGTTACTCCCTTCTATCTTCCCTATCTTCTGACCAAACTCATGAAGCCCAACTCCGTATTAGACCACAGCGCGCGGTCTAAGTCCGCTCTGGGGCGTCTTATACCTCCGAGAGAACAGCAGTGCAAGATTTATCGACCCAGGACAGTCGCGAGAGTCGCTTGCCAAATAGTGACCTCGGTCCTTATACATGAAGGTGGCTACCCGCGCCTTCACCTGAAAGGTGATTCGGCGAAAGGCTGCTGAAGCCGACAAACCCGACAGGAGACTGTCGGGTTTGTCGCGTTTTTTGACTTGTAGATCTTACCTAACTGAAGGTAAAGGCCAGTTGCGTTTGGTCTCTTTGGAACTGAGTCCAGGAGGCTGCGGCTTCCTGTGTCAACGTGAAGGGTGGTTCTTCTTCCGTTGCTGCTTCCGGTTCTGCTGCGTCAACTTGCCGATCAATTTCACCACCCGTTTGATTTTCTGGTTTCACTTTCTCAACGGCAACGATCCATTCGTCAAGGTCAACGATTTCCGTCGCTCTGAGTTCAGCCTGTGGCGCTATCTCGGTTGCACTTGGTTCTCCGTCGCTCGCGTCATCCTCGGTTAGGATTACCGGATAGCGTTCGAATAACGATTGGAGAATTTCGATCCCGCTAGTCTCATCACTTGGAACAAAGAAACGTTGTTTCCAATTGATCTGCTCATTGATAAGACCAAGCTCCCGAAGCTCGGCAAACTTGTAGGGATCAGCGCCGCATAACTCGATCGCCGGCTCTTTGTGAATCAGGCCTCTCCGCAGTTTGAGATTTGAAACGAGCGAGACTTCTCCGCCTTCGTCGAGTACCGCATGAAAGATTTCCTCCGGCTCTCGTAGATCGCGCGAATCTCCGAGCGATCGCAGTACTGCGCCGACTCGATCACGTGGGATTTGAATTCCTACGATTCGCTGGCCGTCCTCGGTCGTCACTCTGACCACGCGCAAGCGGGTGTCCTCTTGGGTAGTGGTGTAAATCTGTGTTGCTGGCCGAAAACAAAAATTGCTAGGTGTTTCGGGAGTCAGGAGACAGCTTCGCAATATGATATTGGGTAGTTTGGAAAGCCTCATTTAGCGGGCCGATTAAGATGAAGACCGAATAGACAAGAATCTGAATCATTTGCGCATTCCCGAAGAAGAATCGCTCGCGTTGGTTAGTAAGCATGACACTGTTAATCGTCCAGGCTACAGACGCGAGAAAGATCGCAAAAGCCAAATATCCGGCAGCCGCGTAAAGGGTGATTTGTTTCCACCAAGAGATAGTAGCTTTAAGCCGGTGCAATGCGGCAGAGGTGTTAGGGAACTGATCGGAGTCTTGTCTGCCGAGATGAAAGAATACCGTAAACAGCGATACGAAGCTGTAAGCGAATGCCCAAACGATGATTCCAACGTGCGGAAACTCGGGCGGAAACAAAAAAGCCACTATGAATGCTGATAAAAGCAAACCTAAAGCGGGAACGATAGTATTAAGAGTTCGACTTGGCCAGCCGCGCAGTTTCCAGCCGTGGCCGAAATAATAAGTAGCGAGACCGACCGGAATAGAGATCAGAAGCCAGAACCAATTATAGGTATAAGGTCGATTGGGAAATTGAACGTGGGACTTTAGACGCGGGTCGATGATGAGCGGGCCCAGAACAGTAATGAATATCCCTAGCCCGTTAATCCATCCGACTTTTTTCCAGAATTTCTTGTCAACTGGCCTGTTCATCTCGCAAAGCTCGCAGCTTGTCTCTGACCGCCGCAATGTGTTCCAGCTTGCCGCGTTTCAGATCGCGAGGCGCGTCACCCTCGCTAACATTGTTCTTCGAATAATCAAGAGATTCTAGCAATAGTTCAACATCTTCGTTGGTTAGTGTTGCGTCCATTTTTAAGACAATATCATGCGGCATTCAAACGTCGATACCAAGTTCAGGGGATGGCTTAACCTTTTAACCATCGCAGGACTGACCACCCGATCGACTGGAGGAAACCGCTTATTATTACGATGTCTAGCGCGTTGGCGATCAATCGAACATTTCGGGATCGGAGGTCTGATGATTCGACCGGGACAGGTTCACCTTTGGCGACCGCTCGGCGCACCGATAACGCGTACCACTCGAGTTCGACGTAGTATCGGGGGAATGACACAAAGAAAAGGCCAATCACCGCCAGAAGTGCTCCAAATCCAATTACATTAAACGAGGGTTTGGGAGGGTTGATCCAATTCCACGTGACGTAATTCAGCATTAATACGCCGGTCATCGCCTTTGCCACAATGTACGCACGGACAAACCCTGTGAGGTTCTCGGCTAGCTCGTCGAAAGTAGCGGGTTTGGTCGTCATTGAAGAACGCAAGCATCTCCCGGCTTCGGCGGCAGTAATTACGATAAGACCCAGCGCGACAAGGGCAGTAAAGCAAATGAGAAACATTGAAAAGGTTAACAGAGCGTAGTACACACCGAGCCCACCGAGGCTCCTTTGTCCCATCGCGTCAACATGAGAGATATACCACGAGGTCTTTTCAACTATTTTCGGGTCCAAGCATTCGGAAATAAATGTGCAAGTCAGCGCAGCCGACGCTCCGACTACGACAAACAAAGCGATGCCAATCGAGAGTCTTGGCAACCTGATACCTGATGCTTCATATAGGGGACTGTCAAGTCGAAACCTAATCCAAGTTTCCGAGGACAGAACGATGAGCGCTGATGCCAGGCCGACGTACAATGGAACCAGGAGAAGATAGTTAATGAGGTTTGTATAGTCTTGAGAAAAATATAGACGGCTCGGATCGTTTCCTTTGAAGCTTCCGACTGCCATCGTCCACAAAAGAATTACTATAAAACAGAGCACAAATGCTGTCCCGAAGCCAAACAAGAAGGCATTGCGCGGAGCCTTCCGCGACAAAGTAGAGGTCAGAGTTACGGGAATGGCAGGAGTTACTCCGAATAGAATTTGACCTGCAGTACGGCGAAGGCGATCGGGTAGTATTTTTTTGAAGGCCGAAACGATTAGAGAGAATACAAAAATCTTCGAATCGTTGGGACGAGGATCCTGATTAAGCATGATCTTCGATTGATCGTGGCTCTATTATGTGAACCGCTACGACTTCAGTGCAGATCTTAATCCGCGCGCCAAATAAAGATTGTTATCAAGGTTTTTCATCGTCGCACTAAGCGCACGAAACTGGGGTCGCCGATCTTTTGCCAGTTATTATCGCTGCCCTGAGTGCAAGTCTTACCCGTTGGGCAAAACTCCATTGCAAAGACAGGATGTATCTCCCAGTTGTTGGCTCTACCGTTCTTCAGTGGCTTAAAGGAATGTTCTGAATCGAACATGAGAACGCCGGTCACTCTAACTCTCAGAGCCTCATTCGGCGCTTTCTGAATTAGCGGATTGAGAACAGTGCGGGAAAGACTCTTATGAGTCAGGCGTACTCGCGGCGTAAACTCGGCTGTTATTGAATTCTTCTCATCGTCCTCTAACGATGGCGTAGTGTCGTCTGGATCGATCAGAACGATATGATTATCAGTATTCGCCGCGCCGGTCAGTCCGCAGTTACAGGACTCTTTACTACCCGGTCTAACGACTAGGGCAAGGGCAACTACTCGGATCTTTTTTCCTTCACCTAAAGCCTTTAGTTTCCCGCGCGTGTCGCCTTTGGCAAACCCCTCTACAGGATCGGGCAACGCTTTCATCTCTTCAATGGTCATATCTTCGGGCGAGCCGGTGGGTGCGGTTTTGATGTTCTTTCGCCTATTGAGTTTCGGATCGATGCCCTTGCCGCATCCTGTAGCGGGACACTTAGCGAGGCTTGCCCGACATGGCGGTTTTTTCGGTGCAGCAACTACGCCAGAAACGAAAAGCAAAAGTATCAGGATCGTGATTCTGCGTTTCATTGTGTGAGCCTCCGAAGGTCTGGGATAGCGAGGGCGACACGCTTATATCACCGTTCAGGGATGCAAGTCGAGGTTTTCAGTGAGTGGTTTAAGACTCTCAATACGGCAAAGCGCCCGTTCCCGCTCGGTCGCCCTCGATACGTCTTAGCTTTGCCTCACGATCGTCATAGACAACCTCGACCTTCACCGCTTCGCCGTGCGGCAAACGAACGATCTCTCCTACTGATACGGTGTCCATAGAAACAGATTAGCAGAAGGATCAAGTAAAAGACTTTGCAAGAGGAAAAGGCGGCAAGAAACTCCCACCGTAGCTTGCCGCCCTTATCGACTGGCTGGTTTTTATCTACGCGCGACAGTGTCAGCCGAACTCAGAGGGTTTTCCACTGACCGTTTTGCTTGAATTCAACTTTCATGATCGGATGAATTTCCCACAGGCTCGCGCGGGTCTTGCCAATCTGTTCTGGATGTTGACCATCAAGCATGAGCCATCCGCTAATGCGAACCGGAAACTTCTTGTTGGCTATGTTAGTAAGGTTATCCACTGTCCAAGTAGGATGGTGTGATCTCACTCGCGGCGTCATTTCCACAACGATTGCACCAGCGCGACTCGCTCCTGCGGCATTCAACAGCCAGATATGAAAGTCGATCTGGTCGTCTTGAGTTGAATCGCAATTACACGATTCCTTTCCCTCAGGCCGCGCCCCTTGTATATCGGGCGGATCGCCTGGCTTCGCATTATTTACGAGAGCCAAGAAGCCTTCAACCATAACGGGAATGCCTTCGTTCTTTGCGATTGCCTTTCGATCTGAGGGGCTCCAATTGCCGCGTACTGTGCCGCTAACGCCCGGTGGAAATGCGAGCTTGGCTATGACGCTAAACGTCACCGGAGAGAATGACGCGCTATCATCGATCCGATTCTTGCGTCTGTTTAATTCCGGGTCTTGCGATCCGTCTTTACCATCTGGCGGGCAGAATCAGGGATTCTCAAACTGCGGGGTCGGCTTATTCGGAAGATTCGGTAAATGTTGGCCCTGTACTAAGCAGCCGAAAACGAAAAGAAAGATCGAGGCGAATAGGATGTTCAGCTTACTATTTTTCAATGATGTGAGTCTCCTTAAAGTGGAAAGCTCGGGACTCGCGCCTTATATCACTCTCAAGGCATGGTTGCAATGATTTCGTTGCCGGACGTGGCTTTGGCGTGCAGTCTCTCAATCTTACAAATGGCGATCTCTCCCGCCCACTGACCATCAACCCGGCGTACAGTCGCATATCCATCCTCGTGTACAATTTCAATTCTAACTAATTGGCCGTCTGGTAAATGGGCAAGTGTTCCTGTCACAGCATCTTTGCTTTCCATGCAACGATCCTAACACGCGGATCAAGTAAAGAGTTTTGCAATCCCTACTAAGACTTTCAGGCGTGATCGCCGAAAATCGAAAAACATCTTGCCTTCCCGCCAAACTAGCGGTTTAATCTCGGCGCACACTTCGCCTGTAAGCCGCCAAAGGCGCGGCTTAGAGAACCGAAACTGATCGGGCTGCTACCGCACTACGCTTTGAACCAAAACGACCACCAAGCTTACAGCGACGCTGCTTGCTGTGGAATCGGGTGCTGGCGGCGGCGGTGCTTCTGGCGGTGTCGGAATGATGCCCGCGAATCCATAAGTAGCAAACGCGAGCGTCAACACTACGGCCATGCTGAGTTTCCGAAGTATTCTCACGAGTTTTTTCTCCTGAAAAGAGAGTGTCGGACTTGAGGACCGCATATTAGCACCGCAAGACAAAATCATTTACAAAGTCAGAGAAAGGACGCCCTCACATGCACTTAGCGAACGAACTCTTACACGAGCTAGATAGTCCTGACCTTTCACTGGACGAGCGGGCGATCATTCGCTGCCGGTTAGCGAAGCAGCACGAGGACGCAGGCGAGTACGAGGCTGCGAGCGAAGCCCTTGCGGAGCTATGGCAAGGCGTAGGAGTGCGTCCGAATCTTGACGACTTGAATGCTGAAACGCAGGCGCACGTTCTCTTGCGCGTTGGCATGGTGACGGGATGGATCGGTGGCGAAAAGCAAGTAGCGGGCGCACAGGAAGCCGCCAAAGACTTGATTAGCGAGAGCCTAAGAATGTTTGGGGCTTTAGGCGATCAAACGAGGGCAGGGGAAGCGCGCAGCGATCTCGCCCGATGCTACTGGCGCGAAGGCGCTTTCAACGAAGCCCGCGTCTTTTTCCAGCAAGCATTAGAGGACTTCGACGACACCGATGTCGAACCGCGAGCCGTAGCGTTATTGAGATTGGCCGAACTTGAAAGAATGTCCGGTAGATTGAGCGAGTCTTTGCAAATCTACAAAGACAACGCGTCGCTGTTTGCCCAGGTTAGAGATCCGTTTCTCACGGCAACCTTTCATCAAGGTTTTGCTAATCTCCTAAATCAAACGAGTGCGGTTGAAAATCGAAAAGATTATTTTGACCTGGCTCTGATCGAATACACGGCGGCAAGTTTTTATTTTGAGAAAGCAGGACACGAGCGTTATCACGCTTGTGTTGAAAACAATCTGGGTTTTCTACTCGGCACTCTCGGCAGATTTGATGATGCTCACGAACACTTGGACCGCGCCCAGATGTTAATGACACGACTCAAGGATAACGCTCACTTGGCCCAAGTGGACGAAACGCGAGCGCGAGTGTTACTTGCTCAGGGCCGGAATGTCGAAGCGGAAAAGACCGCGCGCTCAGCCGTCACGATCCTTGAAAAAGGTGACGAGCTAACCTTCTTAGCTGAAGCGTTAATTACTCACGGGAAAGCATTGGCGCGCTTGCATCGCTCTAACCAAGCACGCCCGGCCTTCGAACAAGCGATCAGTATCGCCGAACAATCTGGCGATCTTGAAAGTGTTGGACTAGCCGCCCTAACTCTCGTCGAAGAACTAGGCGATGCGCTATCGAACGAGGAACTACGAGAAACACTTGCTCATGCAACCGCGCTTGTAGAAACATCTGAGGATATCGGCATTGTTAGACGGCTAACCAAATCTGCTTTTCGGATAATGTTATTGACGCCGCCGGAGTGGAAGGGATTCTCGTTGAGACGTGCCGTCGCACAATATGAATCCTACCTAATTAAAGAAGCTCTCAGAGAAGCAAAAGGTTCTGTGAGCAAAGCGTCTCATATGCTCGGCTTCAAACACCATCAAAGCCTAATCTCCCTACTCGATACAAGACACCGCGATTTGAACAACGAGCGGTCACCAAAGAAAAGGCGCTTTCATCATCTTATGAATCACTCGAGACCCAAGAAGTAAGCTATTCGCGGGAGTCTCTACGGGCGTTTTGATTGACGATAAGTTGAAGCTGCCTTAGACGCTCACGAGTCATTTACTTGCGAGGTATTGGTGTCTTTGCCATTGGAACATGTCGTCTGGTCCAACTGCTCATAAACATGTTCGTTAAGTGTTTGACTTCCCTTTGGCTTTACTTTTCTCTTCGACGTGAAGAGGGTGGTTCTGCAAAGCGGTGTACAGCCGGAAGAAGTGCTACCTCAAAGCTGCGGCGAGTTGTACCGTAACTGAGTGGGCTGACATGGTATTCGCCACGGTGATGCCTAAAAGGCGCACGGTCTGAGTCGCGCGGAAATGGATGAGTGCCTTTTGCGGTGTGCTTCGGAAGCCGGCGCACGAGTCCAACATGGGTTCTCGCTATACTAAATCGGGCGATTTGGGAGTTGATAGTGTGTGAGCAACGGTAGCCAATCCACACTCCCACTCACATTTAGACCAGAATTCTGAAAATCTGTTGCATTCCATTGAACTGGGGTTTATGCTACGCGCGCTTTGAGATAAAACAGCGAACGCGAGACACCGTTTGCAGCGGGACATCGCTCCGATTCCGACCCGGATAACGATGACAGGTCTTCCGTTCACTGGCCCGACCTTCCAAAAGTCGGGCTCTCAAAGTGCCGTTCTTACTAGGTTCTTTAATGCAAACCGTCACTGGCGCGGTTAGCGGTCTAATCTTGGCGGCACATAGTAGTGCAGTCCGTGTCATAGGTGCAAGCAAAAAGTTGTAAACCTACTATTGAGCCTAAAGGGGTTCTTTAACTTTGACAACCCTTTTGGCAAACTCTAGCCTCACTAATCCGCCCAAATCTAGTCCCGCTACATGTGGCGAGCGGCCCGAAAGGTCGCCTGACTTCTTAATTCAATGTCTATGATAGGAGGTTAGGTCACTTACTAACCCCTGAGTAAATCTTCAATGGTCCAAACGGTGTTTGTGATTTCGGCGTCCATTGCCGGCGTACATGGGATCGATCTGTGAATCCGGCAAGAATTTGTAGTAAGCGATTGGTTAAATAGAAAAGGCCAAGCCCTCCCACAAGCCCAGCCTTTTCTTCACAGCTTTAGGGGCTGTGTAATTTGGGCAGAGACATTCAGCCTCTTTACTTGTGTCCTCACCACACAAGCGACGCCCGTGTTAAGCGTATTGTACTCAAGAACAGTGATCAGTCAATAATTGAATTGGATAGATCCGGGTTTCTACTGAGTCGGTGGGACATTGGTAAAACGGGTGAAGAAATCATAGAGAGCGATGAGATTCACGATCGTGCCGAGAATGATGAAGATTGGGCTCTGAAGGAACTTGCTGATTACTTCCATCGTGGGCGACGCTGGTAGAGGTGGCTCCTCGATTCCGTGCCGGGGAAGACTAAGGACGAGAGTGAAAGCTACCGGCAGTTGCCAGATGAGGTAAGCTGCAGCGTCGATTAGAAAGCCCGATATGAGCGTCCGGCTGATAAATTTGAAAAACGCAATTCCGGCGATTCCGCCTACGAGTACGGTGAGCAGGTCGTAAGCCGCGAGTCGATTCTTGTTAAGGAACTTCAACGAAGCAGCCAAGATTGCCGCCCCAACAATTCCTCCTACACCGCCGGGGGTGATTGTGTCGAAGACGCTACGTATGAATAGGACGAGCGGCGGGTCGGGTGAGGAAACGCTGCCAAACGTTACGCTATGGGCCACAGCCACAACTGCAGTCCAATAAGCGATCCCTGAGAGCAATATAAATGAGATTGCGATAGCTCGCGATTTTAGATTGACGACGGCAAACGCGAAACCGAAGAAAAGACCAGGTAGCCAGTCTACAAGTGGGCTGTCGGATGGCAGGAGACGAGTAAGAATGGAAGCTGCGACGAAGGCGCCGACAACTGCAGCTGCGGTAAGGATGAGTTTCTTAGTCATGGCTATCTCTGGACGCTGAGAAATCGTTTGTGCGAGATTTGGGCTGCTTTGCTGGATTAAGAAAGCTCTGAGTAGGAAAGAGCCATTTAGCGGCGATGCCAAAGAGAGCCAGCACGGATATGGTGGTCGAGGTTATATAAGTCATCATCAGCTTATCAGACAATGAAAATCCCCACGCATGCAGACCACAAACTGTTGTCAAAGCCACGACCGAAGAGAGCCAAAGAATAATCAAGAGAAACAGCGATCTGAGAACTACAAGCCTCGCCTTATTTACACGACGCGTTTGTAGTAACTCTTCATGAAGGTGTTCTATTTGCGAGGCGACGCGCTCCTTATCTAAGTCTTCTTCGCCAACCAGCGCCAGAGGGTCTGGTTCTATCGCCTTAATAGCACCGATACCCGCAAAGAGTTTGGAGAGTTCGGTGGGAGGCTTTCTAAGCAGGGTTAATTCCGGCTCGCTCATCTAATAGAGTGGTGTAGTGCTTTTCGATCAATGTGTTGGGAATGGCATCATTGTTAAAGGAAGCGTCAGGTTGGTACACGTGTTTCCAGGGCGTACCTGCCCGATGAGTCATTGTCGACAGTTGTGGTCCTGTGAATCGGCCGTAAGCAGCGGTGACGGCAACAAGCAATTCCTGATCGGTCTCAGAGAGTTCTTCTGAATGACCTAACTCGATAGGTTTGGTAACGACGCCGGCGCCGTATTGTCGCAGGGCTTGGTAAAGGTCGGGTATGACAGGCCCGTAGCGCCAAGCCTGGGCGCTCTGCCTTATGAGCGGTTTGTGAAGAATCGCAAGGGAATAGCCATGAGCGATGTAGACTAACTTTTGAAGCTGCATGTTGGTCAACACGCGGCCGTTCGCGCGAGCAAGTCTAAGAAATTGGTTGGCTACATTTCGGGCATCATAGGCCATATTCTCTTTCTCCTGAGACTTACGAGGCACATCATAGAGTAAATTTGATGCTACGCGAAGTAAAATTCTCACTCGACCGAGGTATCGCTGGATGTTGCTAATGATGTTGGACATATTATCTCTTTCAAAAAGCGCCGGGGCTTTTGATAATTTTGACAGCCGCTTAAATTCTGTTGCCAGAGGTAAGAGAGGATTAACGGTTCGTTCATTGCTGGGAATCACATAGTGAGCAGATCCCGTAAAGTCCAAATCGTCTTTGTAATTCCAGCTTCCATTGCCGGCGTACATCGGATGGATCGGTGGATCCGGCAAAAATTGTAGTAAGCAAAGTACAAGGACAGAGCGGCCTTAAGGTTCTCCCATTTTTTAGAGAAGCCAATAGACAGACGGGTATAACGTCGCATGGCGGTGCGAATGTTCAGATTTTGTCGTTCAACGTGTGATGTGCAGATTCGTTCAGGATTCGGATTGCCCCACAGGGGCGTTGGTATCGCCTCCTTGATTCTGCTCGGCGAGTATTTTTGTTGGTCTTCAGGCAAGAGCGGACTTTGATAGATCTTGACGAGCTGCGCGAAGCTTGAGCGAGGTCCAAGAGCGTAAGCGATCGCGGCCGGGTAAGGAGGAAATCCATCCGTAGTGATTTGGATTATGTTAGTTGTTCCATCGACGGCATCGAAAACTTTCTCTACGAAGATGATTGTATCCGGTTCGGTACGTCTGCCGAGATGCCAAGTGAGAAGTAACTTCGTGTCGCGCTCAAAGGCCGTGAAACAGTAGGCATCGCCGATGCGATCACTGGTTATCTTGCGTCGCGTCTTTGCCTTCTCTTTCATGCGGCAATAGGTCCAGATTTCATCGAACTGAAGATCGTGACATAGGACCTTGCGCATATAGCGGTTCATGAGGTCCTCGCAGCGTTCGCCGGCAAACGTTAGCAGTGACAGAATCGTTTTCTTTTCGACGCCAAGAATTCGTTCGATGCTGCGAATCGAAGTACCTTCAACGAGCATGTGGAGAACCATCAGCGCCTTTCTTTCTGAGAGATACATATTTCCGAGAAGTTTTTCGCGGTACTCCTGGAAAGTCTTGCGGCACTTATTACAGCGGTAGCGCTGATTGCCGTAGCGGTCCTTGCCGAATTTTTTGGCTTTGATCTGGCAGTTATGACACGTCACAAAAGTGAGCCTTGCCTTTCGAACGCGACAGGCTCACAATGACTTTGCGTAGATCGGATGCGAGCAATCGCGTCTGATTTTCAAAAGGGCTCTGACACTCGGGTCATACCGAAGGTTGGAGCCTTTATTTCTTTCGCTGACCGCTTATTCATTGTGAAGGCGCGGAGTTGAGGAGAAGGCCGGGCATGGGGCCTTCTCCCCACCTTCATTCAGGATCGAGGAGCGTGGTGGTCCTCGACTGTGGACAACAAAAATTAAGTCGTGGCGCATACACGCCTCCCCAGGTGTTGACCAAAAGATGCTGCTAAGGGGAGACGTTAAAGGGTTGGAGCGCGGTGGAGCTTAGCCCGCCGCGACGATGGGTTTATTAGCCGGGTCCGTGATACAGAATTTTTTGCCGGTCTTAATGGCCATGGCCTTTTTGCGAAGTTTTGCCAGAATGGTACGTAATTGCGATCAATTTCAGTGTTCTGGGACTGGAGCGCGGTCATTATTTCGTCGATGTCCAGACCTTCCTGGCCGCGCTCCTGGAGAAGTCGGATGACGATATGGGCTTTACTCTCGACGACCTTTTGTGTCCGTTTAGCTGAGGATGAGAGTTCTTTCTTGAGTTCGGCAATCTCTTGCAATCCTCGTCTAACGAAAGGGTTATTTGAGCCGGTTTTGAGATAGGTCGCGGCGCCCTGCATCTCCAATTCTAGTTGAAGTTCTTCAATGCCAAGCTTTCTGTGCTTTTCAACAATTTCTGCTTTCTTATGAACCAGCGTTCGGTATCGCTGCAACATTTGTTGGTAAAGATTATCCATTACAATCACCTCACAAGCTTCGATGTCCGGTTGTGTCCGTGCCACTACCGGACACTATACCGTGGCGCGATTAGGCTGTCAAGAGGTAATTGTTAGGGTTAGATCAGGAGCTTTAGTCGCTTTCTGGCGACTGCCTGATTCACGTCGAACGTGCGGCTCGCCGCGTCAATGATCTGACGCTGTGACTTAGTAGGAAGGTCGGAGAGCTTTGTCGTGCCAAACTGTGAATAGAAAGGTTCAAGAAACATCGGGAGGAGCTGTTTGGGCATCAGCAAAGCGCCAATGGCGCGATTAGCGTGGAATTCCCACCAATCGCCTTTAGACTCCTTTTGGCGCATTACGTTCGAGCGCTCCTCGCGGCAGAGAATTCGTGTTTCCGTAACGTTGGATGGCCCTCGATAGGCGTGTGATTAGCGAAGTGCTCGATGAAGAGTTGAGCGTGCATCAGCGCGTGACCCGCTTCATGTGCGAGGGTGGAGTTGACTCGGCGTTCTTCCTGAAGGACTAGATCGCCTGGTGGTTCGCCGATGTGGATAGCTTCGACGCCCTTAGGACCGAATTCTGTAAAGCCTAGTACGTTCTTACCCAGGTTTTCATAGATGATTGGAACATCGAACTTCTTATCGATGAGACGATCGATCCGGATTGGTTCTGGTTTTGCGGGTAATAAATTTGTTTCGGTGAGAGCGGCCAAACAGATTTCTTCGATCTCGTCTTCATCGAAGTAGAGCCGAGTTGGAAACGGACCCTGAGAGGTGGGACTCCTCCTCATTCCTTCTTGTTTCGTTTGGCCTTGCTGTCGGCCAGCTTAACTAAGTCTTCGGGTGAAACGTTCTCATCGAGCAGTCTGCGAAAAGCAAAGCCGAGTTTCGGATTAATTGAAACACGTCGCTTGATCTCGTCGAGAGTTGGCTTATTGTCATATTGTTTTAGGTCCTCAAAGGTTGTGCCAAGGGGCTTTGCGATCGCGCGGAGGATAGCATTAGAGGGCGTGTAGCGGTCAAGCTCGATGTCCGACAGGAAGGCGCGAGAAACTTGGGCCACAGCGGATAACTCCCGCAGGGAGAGGTCTTTTGCGTCTCTAAGTTCGCGAACCCGTTGGCCCAGACTTTTCATGGTGGCGAGGGTACATCGGCGTCGTTTTGCTGTCAAAATCGTAAACCTCCCGAAGTGTTAAATCGGGAGTTCGCTCACGGCTTAATTTTTCTACAGATCTGTTTATTTGAGTCAGTCATGAGAGGAATACTCATTGCGTGGATATAACCTGCCGCGTGTATAGAAGAGAATTGCGGACAAGGGTACGAAAAAGGAGACATAGCCATGGGTAATCTGTCTAAAAAAGATGCGGAAGAGGGTGCGCGGGACTTTGAGGCGGAGCGGACTGGCGAGAGGGATTCTTCGAAGGAATTTGCTCGCGCAGGTCATGAAGCGAGAAACGATGCAGTAGGCACGGACTTTGAGGTTCGCGAGGCTAAAGAACCGACGGAATCGTCATCGACAAGTTCGACAGATGAAGAAGCGGATACTAATGCCGACGAAAGCGCCAGTACCTAACGGTGTGTATATCGTTAAAGTCAGCGTGATGCAGGGGCGTTTTGGTTTATGAAATGCATGGAATTAAGGAAACGGCGACAAATTGATTTGTTCATTGGGCGACCATAAATCTCAGAACCACACAGCAGAGTATAGATTCGGCCGTGGCGAACGATTGTCTGTCTGAGGTAGTTGATACCGTCGCCCGTATCTGTACCGGAGTCCCATATCTCTGCCTCGAAAATATTCTTTCCGATGCGCTGCGTGTGTACTACGCGCCGCTTCTCCTCCCGATCTTTCGACAGCAGCTCCTGCTCAAAACCATCATTCCATTCGTTGGCCAAGCGCGAGTTTGGATCGCCGGGCACCTCAGTGAAATTTACCGAAAACCGCATCGCGTTTTGCGTGTATAGACCATAGCTCTTAAACGCCGTTACCGGTCCAGGCTCGTCCGCCTCTCGGTTCGGCCTTTCCGGGAAAGAGAGTGTGAAGTCGCCGTCTGGACTTACAAAAACGTACCAGCGATCGATTTGAGCAGGAGCGTGTTTACTTCTCTTTCTTTTTTGCGCTGTTCCTATTGGAGGTTGGATTAAGAGAATGCCGGCTAGTAAGGCTGTTGTGAGAATTCTGAGTCTCATAAAACGCCCTCAGTGATCTAACGTCAGCTAGTAATGGATTGCTGGCGCGAAGTCTGGTATTTTCGACGCCTGAATTTCAACGAATAAGTTCTCTGACAACATGCAGCGAGCGTTTCCCTAAGAAGGATGAGAAACGCTGCCTGGAGCTTGAATGCGACGCTCTCGGCAACGCGATACTCGGCGCTTCGGCTAATACCAAAGCGTATTAGCGAGCACAGGTTAATACAGAATGATATTAGCTGCAAGGTTATTACAGCAGGCATTTCCGCGGGAGGGATCTCGTGATGGGAAGTGCCGCTCGCCGCAAGCCGAAGCGTCTAGCCGAGAAGCTTCTGGAAATCAGAGCGGGCCTTGGGCTTTCTCAGAACGGGCTGATTCGTAAGATGGGATTTAGTGACGATCTTACTCAGGCGCAGATCAGTATGTTTGAACGAGGTATTCGACAACCAAGTTTGCTGATTCTGGCAGCGTACGCGAAGGCCGCGAATGTTTATATCGAAGCTTTGATCGCTGATGATGTCGATCTTCCGCGCCGGTTGCCGGCTAAGCCAAAAAGCGAAGGGATTAAGAAAAGGCGTTAACAGCAGATTGGCTGACGGCGTGGTGAAATTGCCAGAAGACTCTACTTTTCAATGACCCGATTTTTTGGCGAGGGTTACAGGATCGCCGCGGCGTGACCATTATGCCGTTACATACCAAGCTAATGCTCGGTTTATTACGGGACTATTGGCGACTCTCTGCATAGTATGAAAGGCGACTGCGCAATTACCGCCACCAAGTTCCCAAAGTTCCTCGGACGCGCTTGTAAGCTCCGCGTGGAGTGCTTTGATGCTAATTTCACTCTGAGGTTCCCGGTTGCGGTCGAGATCATATTCCAGTTCTGAAAGGACCATGAGATTCTCAAAAAAATGGATGTGGGTTTGGACTACGTCCTGACGTGAGTGTTTATGACCTTCGTCGGCTCCGGCCAATCCTTGGAACCATACGCCGGCTTCTCCGCTGGTCGACGGGCTGTAGTCATCGATGGCGCTGGCTGCTGCTCTCCGAATCTTTCCTTCAACAGTATCAACGTGCTTTCGAATTTTCTCGACGTCACCGGCGAAGTTATTTCCAGAAATGAGATTTTCACACTCGGCCCGTGCGGTGTTGAAATTGATTTCGGCTAATTCCAACAGCTCCCGTTTCTTCTGCGGAGTATCCGCGTCCGGGTACAGTCTTAGTAGAGTGTCCTCGGCTACGAGTAGGGCTGTTGGTACTTGCGGGGCGGACTCGGGCTCGTTTAGTACGCCCGGAGAAGTTTTCATTTCAGCAAACAAATTAGATATCCTTGCCTTGAGGTTATCGAGTTGGTCAGCTCTTACGCGCCAGCGGTCCCACTGCCCGCCCTTCTTTCCGGTTTGGTTCTTTCCCATGTGTTCGAGGTAATGGCGTTCTCGACTAAGAGTAGTCGACACGGTTCCAAGTCCTACTTCGCTGTAGAGAGATAGATCCTTTTTAGTGAATTCCCTCAGGGCCAGCATTGCGCTGAGAACCTTATACTGTTCCATCATGGTTGGTTACTCTTTCCGAGGGATAAGGCACCGCATACGAAGGCGCAGCACCTTGACGACCTCAAACGATAGCCTTTCGCTATTCATTTGTCAAGTGAAAAACGAATAAGCTGCTCATGTTTCCAAAAAAGGCAATTTTCACAGTATTTCGCTTGGAAATCTCTTGAGTATAAGCAGTGGACTTGGTTGAAGCGGGCCTGTGATTGGGCGTTTTGGTATCCACCGTTCGATTAGTTCCAATACTTCCTCCACTAAACGGGTTACGTCCTGATGCTCCAAGTACTTATTAATTATCCAAACGATGTCGCAATGTCGCTCTGATTCCGGGTCGCCCCGTTTAGCGAGGTTAGCTAAGACGCCGACGAATTTCTTTCGTTGCAGTGGGGTGAAAGTCTGTAACAAGTTTAGGTTAAGGGACATTTGGAGAAACGTGGCCCAAGCCACGGGGCGTGATTTAGGTAGTTTCTGCAGAACGTGCAAAACCCTGTCGGCGACTTCGTTGCCAGCCCTGCGGTGGCACGCGTATTGCGAGGGTTTGTGGGGCGCGGCGACCTCTAAATTGATCCGCGACTGGTAAAATGTCGAAGCTCTAACTTGATGTTCTTTGTTAATAATACCTCGTACGCCTAGTTGGCTGGCGGGTCCTCTTCCCGCTACAACCTCTTCCATAATTTTGAAAGCAACATAGTCCATCCAACCTTCGGTAAAACCATCTTCTGGTTCAGAAGCCGCACGCTCTTCACAACTTGGAAGCAAGCCCTGAAAGGCATGCACAATACATTCGTGGAACAGGACGTATGGAATGGCCATATAGCTATCAAAATCGAATTCATCAACGCAAAGTTTTACGGAAACTTCCGACCAATATTGTTTGCTTTGTGCACATGGCTGGGTGCTTCCTGTTATGGCATAGGAAACCGGAAGCTCATGCAGACTAGTGCGCTCGCGAACGTGTTTCGTACAAAAAACGAGTGTTGGAAACGTAAGCGGCCGCAGTGTCGTGAATTCGGTGTAGTACTTCATCGCAGCTTCGGAAGCAGCGTCGAACATCTCACGCAGAGACGTCATACAACATCCCGTCGCTCCAACAACCTCTTCGATCGGCGCGGGTGGCGTTGCTGAATTACAGTTGGAGCAAGAGATTCCTACCATCCTTTCTTGTAGCACCAATTTTAGTTGCCGGAGTAATTCGGGATGGTTCTCGAGCTGAAGTTCGGCTGCTCTACCCAACCGAGAAACGATTCTTGTTAGAAACGTATCTTTACATGGGATATCAGTGGCTACGAGTGCTTCTTTAATAAAGGTATCGAAGAGCAACTTTCTTAACCCGTCAAGCGCAAGGGCTGCGCTCGTGTCGTAACCGTCATGTTTAAGGGGTTGAACGCTGTCGAAGTAGAGTAGGCGCCCGCAGAGTTCTCTTCTAACGTTTGGGGAAATGTGTTTCTCGTAGGAGATCATAACGTTTGTCCTTGTGTCTTTATTCGTTTTCTTCTACGTGCTTGATTGCATCGTCTCCGAGATCCCGTCTTATTCGCGGTACGATCAAGTGTGTCCAGGCAGCCTTTACGGCTTCTACCACGCCATGCGCCACAAACGCCATGACAACTGCCGTCACGTCGAATCCGGATTCTCTCCTCTCGACTCGAATGGCTTGCTCGAGTTGGAGACCCCGGAGGGATGAAAGATCTATTCCCTCCTTGCGAGCTTTCTTACTGAGATTGGATTCTGGATCTTGAAGCTCGGCCCAGATGAGGTCTAGCTCGTTTGTGAATTCTGAAAACGAGAGTTTGGTGAGATGGTAATGTTCCTCGTTCAAGGGAAGGAGCCTCCGATCTTTTGAACTTCTCCGTTTTTGAGACTCTGTTAAGTGGTGGTGGCCATAACAAGGGTCGGCCACGGCATCTCTAACTCTCAGCTGTTATGGTTAAAGAATATGCAAGGACGCAGAAGCTCTGACGAATCAGCTCGTCAACTGAGAGTGGGGCCAAAATAGTACAGCGGTTTCCAAAAGTCAACTTATTGCCGAGAGTCTTATTGCCGAGAGTCTTTGCACCAGAGCTTGGGGTGACAATGCTGGCTGTGGTAATGGTTCGCGTGATTGCGCAGACTTCTTTTTCGATGTTCGCCGTCGCAGATAAGAGTGGGATCTACGTGATCGATCGCGCAGGAAGGCCTAGTCGTAGCTGCCTATTCTTTTTCTTTTCATCTAATGAGAGCCTCTTCATTTTGTGGGCCGGGCAATAGGCCGAAAATAAACCGATTTCAGCGGAGACTCACCCGTTGCCTCATCTCAAAATGGACTCCAAATTAGATTCATTGACATGGCGCAAAAGTTGAAATATTGTGTGCCCGCTTTATAGCTCGAAAGGCTGAATTCCCACGAGCCTCTGTCTTCTGCATACTCGCGAAAATCCAGCCCAAGTAGATTGCGTAGATTTTCCTCGCTAATAGGAGGAAAGATAATGCTCGAAGAGGGCAGAGTCTTTCCGCCTCCACCTGTTTTTTCTGAAAAGGAGTAAAAACATGCCAACACGCAAGACGCTGTCCATATGTGGGATTGTCCTTACGTTGTTCCTCCTCGCAGTCGTTTCACCGCCAAGCTCATACACGTTCGTCCGGCCTGATGACTTTGATGAGGCCGAAAGGCTGTACGAGCGTTTCATGCATGATTTCTACGATCTCAAGAGGTTGGACAAGGACGAACTGACACGGTTAGTTAAAGCCATCTGTGAGGCCGATGAAGAGGAGCGTCAGTCCGTGGGAAAAGACGCTTCCAGTCGCGTTAAGGACAAGGTCAATGATAATTATGAGAAGCTAAAGTCGTTGGAAAGCGAAACGCTCTCAAAGCTGAAAAACGTGATCGATGATGAAAGGTACAAAGAGAAGAAAAGCAAGGCCGAAGACTGTAAGAGCAAGGTGGAAGACACATGGAATTCAATTGAACGCATGACTTCCAGCCTTCGTGGGGCAAATAATCCGGTGGTCAGTTTTATGCTCGAAAAGGGACAAGAGGCACATAAGGACTATCAAGGCAGCTCGAGTCGATGCACCGTCGCGGAATGGACGATCGGCAGCAATCGCCTTGATTGTGTTTACGCATCCGGCTCAGATTGTCAGGTGATCGAACTGAAGCCGAATAATTCGCGGGCCATCTCAAAAGGGCGAGACCAGGTTCGGGATTATGTTGCGGCCATCAACAAGTCTGACGAACTGGAGCGAATAAAGAAGGAGAGCAGCAGGTTTTCCGAGTGTAAGGAGTTTATACCGAAAATGAAGTGCTATACACTCTGCCCCGAGATTAGTGATGAAGGAGAGTTTCGCTATATCTCGGTTGACTGGAGCGACTGCGGACCTTGAAAACTCCGGCCAAATCGCTCTAATAAAACCCCCAAATCGCTCTAATAAAACCCTACGAGCAGCACCGTGTATGAACGACGGACTTAACTCGAACGTCCCCCGCGTACAAACAGCCAGGGCTAAGAGAAGGCCGAGCCCTCCCTCTACACTCGCGCTCGTTCTTCTTCTCGCCTCAGTGTTAGGTTGTGCGCCGAGTGCTAATTATCAACGGCCTGCAAGTCACGCAACGCCGTCGCCGACCGCTTCAATACAAACTCGCCCGGTGAAGGAAGATCATTCGGGCGCAACGGCGAAATGCAGAGACGGAAGTTTGAGTTATAGCCAACATCGGCGCGGTACGTGTTCACATCATGGCGGCGTTGCAACGTGGTATTGACGGCAGAAAAGGAGACGCGTCGTAAGAATGAAAGGAACACTTACCGTATCTGATAGCACTGTCCTGGTTTACTTTTGGGCCGAATGGTGTGAGGAGTGCCGCCACATGTCTCCCACCATCGAGGCGGTCGCCGCAGCTAAGCGGCTTAAGCGGGCAAGTATTCAAGTCGCTTTCCTGAATGTCGATGAACCCGCCAGCGTCGCCAAAAAACTTTTCAACAAGGCCTGGTTAAATGCCGTGCTGTGGGTTCGGTGATGAAGTGAAATCGCTCTTACCTGAAATCAATAACTTACAGGCGCGATTCGGTCATTAAGTGAAAATGAAGTCGGGCATAAATTGAATATCTCCACATCGTGCGTTTTGTCCGGGCTTTTTTCAGGGAGTTCTCTTTGACCGCTTAGGCGATTGGTAGCACTCTATCCTGGAGTTATCAACGCGGAGCGCAGCGGAAAAGTTAGCAATTAATCGCCCAACCCGCGCTGGCTAACGCGCAAAATTCAGCTTCGCTCAATCTTCATTAGCACCCGATAACTGTTCTAATGCGATTAGCTGCGGTTAACATTTGGTTGGCCTGAGCTATGCCGATCTTCTTGCCAGACTGCGCTTGCACTTCATTGGTCAACGCCATGAGATCATTGCAGGCTACGCCTCTGTGACCAGCCTTCAACTCGCTCAAGGCATGCTGTAGTTTGACGCTCAGACTGTTCTCCGTCCCGTTTGGAAGGTTAAGGCCTCTAACCAGGATAATCAGATCGTTGATTTGTTCGGCTGATCCCTTAACGACTATTTTGAAGGTGCCGTTGGCGCTATTACCCGCCTCATCAGTAGCAGTGCAGGCTACGGTGGTAGTCCCAATTGGAAAAAGGCTGCCTGGTTGGGAAGTACAAGCTATCCGCGGATTCTGAGTAGCGTTGTCCGTTGCGGTCACGGTGAACTGAACAGTCGCACCTTGCGGGATATTAGCGTTAACGCTGATGTTAGCAGGAAGCTTCAACAGCGGCGGAATTGTATCTCCAACAACAAAGTTGGCGGTCTGGTTCCCGGTCAAGTTAGTGAAAGTTTGGCTCGAAGGTGTAAAAGCATAATTGGTCTTTGACGATACGACAGTATACGTGCCGCCGGCTGGCAGACTCCCAAAGAAGTAACTGCCATTCGAGTCTGTTGTTGTCATCGCTTTCTGCGACCCAGTTACTGTTATTGTTACGCCGCTCATCCTGTTTCCGCTGGCGTCTGTCACGATTCCGCTTATGCTTTGTGAGGGTTGTGTCAGCGAGTACGTAAATAGGCTGGAGCGGTTCGCCACATTGTCCTCAGCGAATGCGTATATGACAGGCGTTTGGCGCGGGTTAAGGCTGAGTGGACTAACGTATGGTTGGAAACTGGAGCCATCGAGCGAATAGAACAACGAGTGCACGCCTGAGCCGCTGTCTGTCGCATTGATGGCGACAACAGTTGCAGTTGGCTGTGCGCTCTCATTAAAGGCGACAGCAGGCGGTTGAGTATCTTGAGCGGCTGGCCCGCTAACAGAGACCGTTGGCGTAATGAGCCTGTCAAACGTCCCATCTCCGTCACTGTCGTACCGAAGGGCGTCAACACCCTCTGGCGTAATCTCAAGCTGGACTTTCGTGTTAGCCGGTAAGTCCAAGTCCAAATACCGGATGGCTTGCACCGTTTCAACGTCGGTGCCTTTGGAGAGGTCGATGAGTAGGGGACTCCCGCCGGTCACGAATGTCAGCGTGTAGAAGTCATCGGTTGGGAGGATGGACAAGAAGGTATCTTCGCCCAGGAGGTACGAAGTAACCTCCGAGTCGCCGGCACTTGGTACGTCGCCAAGCGGATAAGTTAGAGCGCCCCCTTCACCTTTCAAGGTGGCGGACACCGCACCTCCGACGCGCACGTAATATGCTTCTTGGGATGGAGAGTCTTCGATCAAATCCTTTCGATCTGTGGCTGCTTTGCGGTCTAGTAGGTTCGAATTTGGTAAGGGTGGCTGCTTCAACAATTCAAAGACCTTGGCTTGAACTTGCTGATTCTTAGTTAGGCCTACGTGATCTACCTCCTTACCTCCGCGGAACTTAATCAAGATTGCATTTTCGACATTATAATCCTCAGTAGCCCCTAGACGCGTCGCGCTGAGTATTGGAACTGTCTTGTCGCCTTTGATTGGCATCACATCGAAAAATGCCTTACGAAAGCAAAGAGTCGTGTGAGGGATGCAGAGAACAACCCTTTTTGCGATGACTCTCCCAATCGTATCAGCCTCGGACTTTACTCCGTAGAGATGATAGTAACTCACTCCAAATCCTTTACCTCGCCAATCATCTTGCCAGGGCTTGCTATGAAACTGCCGATTGGCGAGGTATGGTTTGCTTCTCTGGAGGCGTGCGTTGAAATCTCCTGATTCTCCATTTATGAAACTGTATAACTGATCATAGTCGTAAGGCATCCTTTGATTTTGAGCATCTTGGTTTATGTCCCACTCTTCTTGAAATGGCCGATAGGCAGGCCCCCCAAGATCAAAATACGCTTTGGATGGTAATAACTCATGCCCACTCGCGAAGAACTCCAGCAGCTTCTTGACTGTCCAGGGCATTGCTATCGGAAAATCCAGAAACTCCCCGGTTTCGATCGCATTAAGCGCCTTCGGTGCCCCCAACCACGGGGCTGCAATGGTAATGAGTTTATCTACATGGTGTAGCTCAGGAGCGGGATTATCAAGGAGGTATCTGCGCGCCAGTAATCCACCCATGCTGTGGGTTACGATGTTGATCTTGTCGATTGAGTATCGCTCGCGAATTTCGATAATCTTGTTCCGCAAGAGGGTCGCATTCACCGCATTACTCTTCCGCCAATCATAAGGAAAAACAAACAATGTCGGGTGTGCGCCATCTTCGACATATCCGGCTCGGCGAAACGCATCAATTAATGGCTTATAAAAATCGAACCGAATAGTTTGAGGTCCATACACGGTGGGAATTGTGGCATGAGCATCACGAATAATATCGGAAGCATTAACTTGCGGATTGCGATAGTTATCCATGTCCTGGTCATCCAAGCTCAGGTCTCCATGAGAAGTGCCGAGTCCCGGCCACAGTTCGCCGTTGTCGTTCACATTTCTTAGGACACTTCCCGCTATGCCCGGTATGAAAATCACCGGCGTCAACGATGGGTCTGGAGGTGGAAATGGCTCAGGTGGGGGATCGCCGAAATCAAGTCCATCCTTTCGATTGAGCTTAACTACTGTGAACTGGGAAAATCCGCTTGCTTCAGTTGTTTCACCCGCGGCTATGACGTCGCTGGCGGCATCCATAACGACGCGAATAGCCTGGCCATTCATTGAAGGATATGTGCCTGAAGTAAGTTGTCTCCGCCACGCTCTTCCTCCGGTCCTCCCCCAAAACTTAACCAAGGTGAACCGCTCGCCATGCACCCCTCCAGCAACTACATTTCCGAAGGCGTTTACGGAAAGAGAGAATCCGCGTCCACGAATATACCGCGGCTCGTCAGGCGGAACTTGTAGACTCGGATCTTCCGCAGGTTTGCTCCAGACGACATTACCATTTCGGGAGATCTTAATGACGTGAAAATGTTCCGGTTCTGGGCGGCGTGGAATATCAAGACTCTCCTGTACAAAGCCTGCTGCTATCACACTACCGTCCTTGTCTATCACCACAGCATTGGCCGTGTCGTCCGAGGCGTCGTTTCCGGTTAGAGTCACCCTGAAGAATCCATCGATTATTTGAATCCAGTCAGTACTTCCGTCCGCAAGATACTTGACCACCGTGAAGTCACGTGGATTATCTTTTCCGTTGGCTGTCGAACCAACGGCCACCACGCTGCCATCCTTGTCCATCGCGACTGCATTGGCTTGTTCATTGCCATATATATTCGTGGTACTCCCAGTCCCATTTATTTCTTTTCGCCAAAGCTCTGAACCATCAGTCCCGCGCAACTTCACCGTCCCGAAGTTAAGATTCATTAATCCGGCCGCGGCGACGTCGCCAAACGGGTCAACGGCGACAGCGTACGCAAGTCCCTCGTGCTCATAGTGCCACCGCTCGTTTCCAGTAACGCCGTCCAGTTTGGCCACGCTGAACAGGCAGCCCGCCGTACCGGCGGCAACCACATTGTCTTCATGATCTACAGCGAGCGCGAAAAAGTTATTTTGGCACCCGGCGCTAGTACCCCCTATGATTCCGACCCAAATTACTTGTCCGGTTAGGCCAGAAATCTTTGTCACGCTTCTCTGGTTGCCAAACAGCGCGAAGATATCTCCGTGGGAATCCAGGGCAATCGCGCCGACGGTATGCTCAGTCACGTTGTGAGACGCGTTGAACTGCCAGATTAACTGTCCGGTCGTGCCCGACAGCTTGATCATCTCGCCACCGTAATACGCGCGGCCTGCTGCTATGACGTTCCCGTCGGCATCTACAACAACGGTTTCAGCTCTACTACCACCAGGTAATGTGACTCTCCATGCGCGTGCGTTAGGAGTGATAAGTGCTGATAGACTGAGAACAATTAGGGTCAGCAGAATAGTGCGTTTCGAGTTTTTCATGATGTGGGGTCCTCATGGCCGATACAAACAGAAACTTCTGTTGCTGGTTGTTTAGCGGAAAGCTGACAAGGGTGAAGCCTGTCGAAGAGGCAAAGCTTGTCAATACTCAACTACCGATGAGCGGATTCTAGACCTGTCAATATGTGGTGTCAACGGTAGTCTCTGATCCCAGTTACACGGCCGCTCCTTGCTTGTCGGCGTCACTATGCTCGTATTTATTCTATGACCAGCGGCATCGTCATTTTATGACCTACTAATTTCATATTATGACCGACGGATTTCACTTTATGACCGAACCCACACGTGCCACAGAATGAGACCAGCAACACAGATTTACCCCACTACCTCCTCTTGGGTAGTGGGGTAAATCTGTATTGGTGCGCCCCACAAAAGCTTTCGATGCTTGCCGGAGTTGAAACCCGCTCTTTAGCTAGGATGCCGTAACTGTGGGCCGCCTCTTTGAAGGGAGTTTTGAGTTGACACCCAAAGCAGCACCGTTTAACGTTCTCACAGTGGCTTACTAGGCACCGATGATGAGAGTCCTAACAGTTTCGACCTCTCGAATTCGACGAGCAACCAGCTCGCGCTTTTTGAGCTATCTCTTACTATTCCTCGTATGCTACGGCTCATCCGTTGAGGTACTTCACCATCACGGAATCACGTCGCAGAACCCGAGCGCAACGCAAAGTTTCGGCGAATCCAGCGGCAACCAACTTTCGGATGATGAGCAGAGCAAGTCGTCGAAAAAAACGCCACTGGAACGAGACTGTCTCGTCTGTCAATTTCAACGAGGCTTATCCAACTCGGCCTTCCCTGCGCCACTTTTAGTCCTGGCGGCAAGCGACATTCAAATCGGCTTCTCGCTAAACCAGTTTAGCCATGACTCAGTCTCAGCTACTGTCTCCCGCGGACGAGCTCCGCCACTGACCCTCTAAATCCAAACTAGCCGTCGTTGTCCGTTACGTCGCTGAATCATGCGCGGCGGTGGCGGTCATGCCCGAAGCTGGAATTGAACTTCGTTCAGATCGACCTGTGAACTGAATTCATTTCAGTGTTGGATTTCATTAGGTCAATTAGAGGAGTAAATGAAATGAGTCACCGATCCAATTATTTTCTGATTCGCTCGCTTTTCGTAGTCTTGATCCCGTTAATTCTGTGCTGTTGCGCGTCGGCCCAATCGCTTACAGCCGGCACTGTAACCGGCACCGTCGTAGATCCAAACAGCGCAATCGTTCCAAACGCTACCGTCACACTCTCGAATGCGGTCACCGGTTATAAACGCACCGTGACGACTGGAGCGGATGGCGGGTTTCAATTCAATGACGTGCCGCCGAATAACTATTCATTAAGCGTCAGCGCCACGGGCTTCGAACCGGCGACACAGACGCTGCAGGTGCGCACGTCCGTACCAATTAGTGTGAAAGTCCCCTTGGCGATAGGCGGGACTACCGCGACTGTCACGGTGAGTAGCGCTGCCTCCGATATTTTAGAAAACGTGCCCACTACTCATACGGATGTGGACCAGAGCCTGATTAGCAGATTGCCAGTAAGGTCGCCGGGCGCAGGTTTGAGCGACGTTATCACCCAGACGGCGCCAGGCGTCGTCGCCGATTCGAATGGATTCTTCCACCCTCTTGGAGACCACGCCCAAACCTCTTACTCAATCGACAACCAACCAGTGTCGGATCAGCAGAGCAAAGCTTTCTCAACTCAACTGCCAACCAACGCGATTCAATCTTTAGAAGTAATTACGGGCGCGACACCGGCAGAATATGGCGACAAGACGAGTCTCGTCGTGAACGCAATTACGAAGTCGGGATTGAATCAAAAGAGACCTACGGGAAGTTTCAATACCACTTACGGAACCTTCGGCACATTCAGTCAGGACGGGTCGTTGGGATATGGCAATGCGCCAATCGGCAACTTTGTGACGTTTAGCTTTGAGCGATCGGGCCGATTTCTTGACGCGCCGGAATTTACGGTGCTGCACGACAAAGGTACGTCCGCGAGTCTGTTCGACCGTGCGGACTACAGTCCGAACTCAAAAGACACGTTTCATTTTAATCTTTCGCTGGCCCGGAATAGTTTCCAAAATCCAAACGACTTCGATCAGCAAGCGGTCGACCAGGCCCAACGACAGATGGTGCATAGCCTTAACATCGCTCCGGGCTACGTTCATATTTTCAGTCCGACAACTGTGCTCACCGTCAGCCCGTATTACCGTCTCGACACGGCGCAATATCTCGCCAGTCCCAACGCCTTCTCAGATCAACCGATCACCTTCGGTCAATCGCGTCGGCTGAACAATTTCGGTCTTAAGACCGACCTGTCTTATGTCAGGGGAAAGCACAACGCGAAGTTCGGAGTTCAGCTGTCGCACACTCTGCTCACTGAGGGTTTCAATTTTGGGATAACCGATCCGACGTTCAATGATCCGGCAAGTCCGGATTTCCTTCCGGGTCTGCTGCCATTCGATCTGACTCGAGGCGGCAATTATTTCCTGTTTCACGGACATACAGAGATCAAACAAGAAGCCGCCTACGCACAGGACAACGTAACCTTTGGCAACGCGACAGCGTCACTCGGAGTTCGGTTTGACAACTACAATGGCCTTACTAAAGGTCGACTTGTCCAACCACGCCTCGGCGTCTCATATCACATTAAGAGCACGGGCACGGTTCTGCGGGGATCATTCACGCGTAACTTCGAAACGCCCTACAACGAGAACCTAATTCTGTCCAGCGCAACGGGCGCGGGCGGTCTGGCAAACGGGACGCTAGGCGATACCAGTAACCTGCCGCTACGTCCCGGCACGCGCACCCAATTTAATGTGGGCTTTCAGCAAAGCATTAGCAGGTACATCGTTCTCGATTTCGATTACTTCAATAAGAGAACAAACAACGCGTATGACTTCAACGCGTTGCTGAATACTTCGATCGCATTTCCAATCGCGTGGCAGAAATCAAAGCTGGACGGCGCCTCCTTCAAATTCAACCTCACAAATTACAAAGGACTCACCGCTTTTATGACGGCCGGTCACACGCGGGCACGATTCTTTCCGCCTGAGACTGGCGGCCTCTTCTTCAACTCTGATCTGCCGACCGGCGTCTTCCGCATCGATCACGATCAGAGCTTTGAGCAAACAACTCAGATCCAATATCAGTTTGAGCATTGGAAGAAGCTACTTCCTTATGTTGGCGTCACGTGGCGATACGACAGCGGCGTGGTAGCGGGCGCGGTCACAGATTACGCAACGGCGCTGGGATTTACCACAGATCAGCAGCAGCAGATTGGATTGTTCTGCGGTAGCACCATGGCTACGCTCACCAGCCCGATCCGCTCTTGTAGCTCAACGAATCGCGGCGCACCACGCGTTCGCATTCCGGCTGACGGCACTGAAAATGACGATACGAACGCGCCGCGTATCGCACCTCGGCATCTGTTTGACCTGAGCGTGGGAACTGACAACCTGCTCCGTACTGATAAGAACAAGCTGACGTTGCGATTCAGCGCGTTGAATATTACCAACAAGGTCGCGCTTTATAATTTTCTATCGACGTTCAGCGGTACTCACTTCGTTGCGCCTCGCACGTTTCAAGTTCAAGCCGGAATAACTTTCTAACCGATCGGGAATCCGCGCGTCGCGATTAAGTGGCGCGCTGATTCTTAAACCGAGGGCCAGAGTTGTATCTGCTGGTCGCTAGGAATCGCCGGACTTAGACTGACGAACCAAACGGTTCGAGGAGTCACAATCCATGCAGGGAATCCTGGACTTCTCCTCTTTGGGAATTCTGCTTCATGGCGAGATCGAGCTCGGGTGGCAGGGCTTTGTTTTCGTGATGGTCGCAGTGCTCGCGGTGGTGCTGCTGTTTGATCACCTAGCGCGCCGAGCCATTCGTGCAATTCGTAAGCATCAACGAATATCGTTTGCAGATCGGCTGCTACGTCAAAAGCCGTCAATCATCGTAAGGGTTCGAAATCTCTTATCAAGGGCGCGAAGGTGAAGTAATGCGACTTTCAAGTAAATCAAAAAGGTGGATTGCAACAAGTGTTGGTTAATATCCTTCGGAATTTTAGTTGATTTTTTCCGTGAGTCTTTAATGGTATGCCCCTGCGCCCGCCTCCCCGATGGGCGAATTGGTTGCGTGGGGTGAGGACACGAGCCTAAGGATGGGCCTTGTGGTAGGGGCTCACCCGCTTTTGTTTTAGAGAGTGATCTGAAAAGCAGGGATGGCGTAGCTATTTACCATTCTCGCTGCGTTCAGGGTTCGCCCTAATCAACAGAGTGACTCGGGACGCGTTGCTTTTTGGATAGAATCGGTGCGGAGTTTCCAACGGAGCGATTCTGGCCGCTTGGTCTTATGGACCTCGCGTTGCATGACGGGCAGCGATTACGAAAGCCCGGTTAGCCGGATGACAATTTGACCACAGCCACGGAAAATCAATCGTTGAAAAGACTCTTAAATCTCTTTTAGGATTAGCCCAAAATCGGATAGTGCCTGGGAATGGGGAGAGGCCAAAATGAAACGCACGCTCTTGCCGAGAATCGCAATCAGCGCAGAGGGGTGCTGTTGCAGGCTTCCGATCCATTCATGGTCGATACGACTTCGTGTCCCTAGTTCACCAGCTTATTAGAAGATGCGACTGAGATTGGATCTTCTGCGATTATTCACTTATTCTCCCTGACCGGTGTTTTGAAATAGCCCCTTGTAAGCGGTATGGCGTCTAAGCGCTCCCCAATGATCGGGCTATTCCGACTCAGGTTAGCGGCCCCGCTGGTGCCGTTGCTCGCGTTCAGCAGCATGCTTAAAGTCGTTTGAAACCGCTCGCGCGTGAATGGCTTTGGGAGAAAGACCGCCGCGCCAGCCGCCAGAATTTTTGCGGTGAGCTTGGAGTTTGTTTCGGAGGTTATCATCATTACCGGAATTCGCATCAGTCGCTTCTCAGTTCTCATATAACGAATAACGTCTAGCCCTCTTAGGTTTGGCATCATAAAGTCGAGGATTACGGCCTTGAAATCGGCGTCTTTTTGCAATATGCGATATGCTTCGCGACCGTCTTTTACGCTGATTACTACGTAGCCTAGGCTTTCGGCAGCTGAGGCCACCATCTGTCTCATAAGCGGATCGTTATCGGCTATCAGGATTCGGCGTGTGGTGCGAGTAATGGTAAACAAGTCGCCCTTTCTATCAGTGCCGAGTCTGTTGTCTCTCTTTTCTCAGCCTGCAACCGGTTGAAAATTCGATAACCGCAGCCAGGCCACACTTTGCGCTTGTGCCGGCGCAGATGTGTTCGATCAATTTCCAAAGCGTTCGAGTTTCGACACCTTTCCGGCGGCCGGCGCTTTTGATTCTTGAAGACAGCGTGAGTGGCGTCTCGGCCTTTTCCTGAGGATAAACCGTTTCGCTTTGGGAGAGTTTCTGAAGCGGGCGTTCAGTTATCATTTGGGCCACAACGGCTTTCGTTGGACTGAGTAAGGCTACGGCGCATAACGCGCCTGCGTAAAGAACCTTAGCTTCATCGTATTCCTTCCTGAAGATAGTGCTCGCTGAAGATGTCCAGATCTTTCGTGGTCATCGCGTCGGGCAGCGGCACTCGTGTTATTGCAAAGCGATGGGGGATGAATTACCTGGAATCAGATCTCGCGAATGCAAGCACGGGCGCTCCGTTACCCCAGGCTATTGGGAGAGTGCGAGGCTCTGTTGACGTTCTATCGGGGCGTGAGCCTCCACGGCCATAGAAAACTTAATTTTACTTCGCTTCTGCTCATACATGATCTGATCCGCCCGAGCAATCAATTGCTCAAGACTCAAATCGATGCTGGAATCAATAACAATTGCCCCCACGCTCAGCGCAAGCTGATATTCACGATTGCCTTGCCCATTATATGTTCGTAGGTTTTCTTCGAGGTGAGCTGTAATACTGCCGATCTCTGATGGCGAAATATTCTGAGCGAGGATCGCGAACTCATCGCCACCCAGTCGCGCGATGATGTCGGAATTGCGAAAAGTTTGGCGCAAGATGTCTGCCGTCTTCGCGATTGCAAGCGAACCCTCACTGTGTCCCAGGGTATCGTTAATGTCCTTCAACCCATCGATGTCCGCATATATCAACAATGAGCTTTGACCCAGTCGGCGGTCGGATCTTAACTGCTGCTCCGCCAGCGCAAACCAGCCCCGGCTGTTAAATAGACCGGTGAGTTCATCGATCAATGCACTCGTTGCGGCGTCTGTCCCCACAAGCTGGCTCGCCGAAGCGCCTCAAGCTCTGGTTCAATTGAAAGCGTTTGCAGCAAAAAACCCATGCACGCCAATTCTTCTCAGGGTCCGAATCGCTGACGGTATTCGATCGAGGAGAGGAAGGCCTTGACCATCTCAGCATTAATGTAATTTCCGTTGAACTGGTTGAGTTTGGTCAGCCAGAAGTCGTATCCCGAATAATCCGCATCCTGCGGGTCGTTTGGATTGCGCCTTAAATAACCAAAGTATTCCATTAACACGAATGCCCGATTAAACTCGGCGTTGTTTAGATCAGGGTCCTCGGCCACTGCGCGCAGGACTTGTGCGCGCGTCTTTGTGCCTGCGGTCAGATCGCTAACAAGTTGATTCCGCTCCGCGGTTGACAACGGATTGCCCGCGTTTGTGTTCAGGCGATCAACAAACTGGGCCGGCGTCATGTTGGCGGGAAAAGCCGTGGTGAATCGCGCACGTTGCACGAATTCTGCCGTATAGGCCTGTTTGTTATTCTCTAAGACTGTCTCCCAGCCTGGCTGATTAACTACCACGCCCTGACTAATCTCTTGCGTGTCAGGAAAGAATTCATTGAGGCGCACAATCGGCACCTGAAGTTGATGTGTTCCACCGTTCGTCGATGTGCCCACGGCAGTACCGAATGCCGCCTTGTATATGCGCTCTACCAGAAAACCTGTCTCTTGAAATTCGATGGAAAGATAGAATGAAGCTGATACGTTGATTCGTTTCACTTCAAGGCACTGCTGGTTGCTTCCGCAGGATGTGATTTCATTCATCCAGAAGTTGAGGCCAGACTGGTCCGGTTGGCGGCTGAGAAAGTCGACATAGTGTTGCCTGACAAAGAATCTTACGGCATCCAGTTGATTGATCGAGACGCGAACCGCGGCGGATCGAATAAAGCCACCGCCCGTCCCGGTAACTTGAAATCCGTAAGCACCCCCGATGGCGGCGCTGCTGACGTTTACGGTCACGGTACTGTTGGCCGTTCCATTGGCTGGCGGAATTACCGCGCCGGGACTGGAAATGCAAGTTATTCCCGGAGGCAGATCACCACACGCCACAGTCACTGAACTGCTGAAGCCGTTCAATGAAGTTACTGAACAAGTACTCGTGGTGCTGCCGCCCAAACTGGCGGTCAACGCCGACGGGTTGCAGTTGACGCGGAAGAACGGCACAGCCGCGACAACTTCCGAGAGGCGATTGCCGGCTGCATCGTATGTGTATGAAGCTCCAGTGCCGTTATCGTAGACGGCCTGGGTGAGCCGACTGAGTTCATCGTATTTGTACGCGACCGGGGTCAATGAATTCGCGCCTACGACTGCAAACGAGCCGTCGCTGTCATCCTGGCAGGAACCACCCGCGGTGTCCGTCGCGATTACCCGAATGCGCGCGTTCTGGGTTGATAACGTGGGCGGAATTCGCCAGTTGAAAGATTGCGTGCCGGATGACAGGCCATACGTGATTACAGTTGGATAAGTCGCTCCGCCGTCAGTCGACAGTAGTATGTCTTGAGCATAGATAAGCGGACTATTCGAACCCGACTGCCAACTGATTGGTACCGTCGTACCTGCCAGAAAAGCTTGACCGCCGTTAGGTGACGTTAGTCGGACGACTGTGTTGCCAAGAGTCAACGTGTAGTTCCCAGCCATACCGCCAACAAGGTCAGTGCCGACGAACAACGTATACACGCCAGTCTTGGTTAAGGTTGAAGTCAGCGAGACGTTCGCAATGGTAACGAAAGTTCCGTCGGGGTCGAACAATGTCAATGACGAAGACAGATCCAGGTTAGTAGTCAACGGCTTGAGTTGTAAAATTATTGTCTGTCCGGCAGTCCCATTGAACGTATAGGCGTCCAGATCTGCCGGGCTGCTTAGCGAACCGCGCAAGGTTTGGCACGCACCGATCTGGATCGCGCCACACGGATTCTTGGTGCGCTGTAACATCAGCGCATATGCGCCTGTCTGGCTGCTTCCCGAATTGTATTTGACGGCCAGTGTATAAGTGCCAGTCTGCGCTAGCGTCCCGGCAATTGCCGTAGTGCTGGTCGTGATGACCTGGGTCCCAAAGATTAGCTGGAACTGAGGCGTAAAATTATTAGTAGTCGTGACGATGCGCACGGTGATTACCTGACCGGCGGTGCCGCTGAAAGTGTACCGGTTCTCCTGGCCCGCCGTGGTGATCGCACCGGGTGTTAGTTGGCCGCAGGGGATTGCGGTTTGGGCGGCAGCCTCTGGTGTGAAGCAGACCGCGCAAGCAACCACAATCAAGAAGGGGAGGGACGTCTTGATCATGAGGACAAGACGTTGTGAAGTCTCTACCAAAACGTTGCTTTCCATGAAAACCTCCTGGCGTCAGCCGCTCATTGTGGATTGACATTGCTCTCCGGCTATTGGCATTTGCCGTGTCCTGTCCACTTCCAGGGACCCCAGACGTAATAACCTGTCAGAGAGATGCCGGGCGTGCCTGCCCCGGCTTCCCAGAACCAACCTCCCCCCTGTCCGAATCCATACCCAACCTGGCCGGCTACTCCGTATGCGCCTTGTAGTCCGACGTTCCAGCCCTGCGTAGGTTCCGACGGAGACCAAGTTATGGTCGGTCCGACACCAGCCCCGACTCCGCCGCCCAGATAGGGATACACTCCCGTTGGATTGACCATCACACCCCCGGTTACACCCAACCAATATGCCGCTGAGAAGTTAAAGTCGATATACCAGAAACCTGTAGGATCAAATCGGCTGATCGGGTTATCCAAAACGTACGCATATAGGTTCAAGCCCGCAAGGACCTCGACGGGGTCCTTGTTGATAAACCGGCCAATTCCTGGCTGGTAATATCTTGCCCGCATGTACAGCAGGCCGTTTCGTTCATCCATGACTCCCGCTTGCCCGGCATAGCGGAACGGGTTGTCGACGGCTTCAGTGCTGTTAGTGAGATTGCCGTAAGAGTCGTACGCGTACATGCTGACCAGGCTCCCCGATGTATCACTCAATCCAATAGTGCTGCCACTTCCGTCGTAGTGATAAAAATAGGTCTGGTTCGTCGGCGCTATCTTGGCAATCAAGCCGATGCCGTACACAAAATAGGAGGTGATATTTCCACCGTTGTCAGACTCGGCTAAGACGTGGGAAAGCGAGCCCCTAGGATCGACTACATAGTTTGTGACACTCCCATTAATCGACCGGGCAATGCGATTCCCCATGCCGTCGTATTGATATTGAGCCGTCTGACCCGGAGTCACAGCTTGGGTGAGGCGATTGAAGGGGTCATAGGTATAGTTAGCCGCAAGGACCCCAATGGTGGCCGTCAGATTTCCGTTGGCATCGTGCGTATACGTGCTGGCTCCGGCTGTGAGTAGGCGATTGTCACTGTCATAGGTTGCGGTGACATTCTTTAACGGGATCGTCGGCGCAACTGGCTGAATCGGGTTGGCGTCGGTGCGGTTACCAAATCCATTGAGCGCATAGTTGTGTGCCGAAATGAGTGAACCATCTGTTCTGGCGTTCACTAAACTCATTAATCTATTCGCCGCGTCGTACTGATATCCGGTCAGAGTACCGTTTGAGTTGACGCTGGAAATGAGATTACCGGAAGGATCGTATCCGTAGGTGGTCTTATTACTAAGCCAGTCAGTAACCTTTGTCAGCCGATTGGCGATGTCGTACTCATACTTCACGACCTTCCCATCAGGATAAGTAAGGGTTGTCAGGTTGCCTTTCTCATCATAGGCATATTGGACCGCTTGGTTCTTTCCGTTGGTAAACCTAATGAGGCGATTCGCGGCGTCGTAAACAAAATTAAGAGTTCCACTGGAATCTGTGATACTGCTCAATTTGCAGCAGCTATAGTTATGGTTGGTAGTGGCTCCTCCAGGCTGAGTAATTCGCGTAACCCGGTCAATGCCGTCGTAAGTGTAGGTAAATGTCTGAGATTGGGGATCAGTCACGCTGGCCGGTCGACCTACGCCGTCATAGGTATAGGTCGTGATTCCGCCAGCAGGATTGGCGGCGCTCCGCAGATTTCCCGCCGCGTCGTAGGCATAAGAGGTTTTGTTTCCGCGTCCGTCCGTCAGGGATGTCATCTGACCAAAACTGTCATAGGTGAATGTTGTTACGCCCGCCTTTGCGTCTGTGAGTTTCGTCACGTTTCCTTTAGCGTCATACTGGTAAGTAGAAATATGATTCAGAGGATCAATTATTTGAGTGACGTTATTGTTGCTGTCGTACGTGAAAGACGTCGTGTTCCCCAAAGCATCCAAAATGCTCGTCACGTTTCCTCGTGAATCGTAAGTCATGTTAGTTGTCTTGCCATTTGGATCAGTGACGCCGATCAAGTCGCCCGTCGCCGAGCTGAATGTGGAAAAGGTCTTATTCCCAAGCGGATCTTCGATCTGTGTCGTCTGGGCAAGCGAATCGTTGAAATAGAACGTTTGGTTGCCCCGCGCGTCAAATACCCAGGCGATGAAGTCGCCCGTGTCATACCGCGTCGTGTTGCCCAGAGGATCGACGATATCCTTGAGCAATCCCGGAAATTCAGTAAAGTGCGGCGTGGTTCCCATATGCACTTGGGTCGTACCGTTGGGAGTCGTGAGCGAAGTCATGTAACTCGTGCCATTATAGGTGAACGTCGAGACGTTGCCGGCCATGTCCGTGGTGGTAACGAGATTGTTGTTGGCGTCATAGGAAAAGCTCGCTTTGCGTCCGATCGGATCGGTTATTAATGAGACTTTTCCGGCGGCGTTGTAGGTAAACTGAGTGATTCGTCCGACCGCATCGGTCACCGAAACCAATCGGTTATTTAAGTCATATTGGAGCGTGACTGAATTGTTGTTTCGATCGGTGATTTGAGCGAGTTTTCCCTGGGCGTTAAAGAACTCGGTCAGCTTCGAGGCTTTCAAAATCAGCTTGTAGGTTCCGTCAGGATTCTTGATTAATTGATCGTGAATCCAACGCGGAGGATCAAACGTGCCGTCACCGCGCGACATAAAGTTATCAACTTTTCCATCTTCGCGTTTAACGTCCACGTTGCCGTTGGGGCTGACAGTCAGAAAGACTTCGTAATTGAAAGTCCAACTGCGGCCAAAGACTCCTTCACGTGGATCGTCGGCGTTATAAAGTCTCGTCACGCCAACCGCCGGTCCTCTCCCGCTATAAGAGAAGTCGGTATCACTCACCAGAAAGTTATAGTTCGACATGTTGACGGACCAGTGCGGCAGGCCGGGCCCGCCACAGGAGTTTGGATCGCTTTCAAATTTGGTGGCTGGATTTCCGCCCCCGCCTCCCAGATTCATGCCGTGCAAGTGGTGGCCGCCGCGAATCGATTCCATGTCTGCCTTGCTAAGAACCTGGGAGCGCAACTTTGACGGAATATCTTTGGCGAACACCAATGCATAGCCCTGCCAAATTTTTTCGAATTTTTCTTTCGTGCGATAGGAATTGCCTTTATGCGGATCGGTGAATTCAATCTTGTCTTTGGTCGCGTTGGTGACCACCACAAAATGGTCGGGCCGGATATGAACGATGAATGGGCTCGGCAGCGTCCGCAGTTGCGCCGTATTGACTTTCACACCCCAGGCTGCCAGACCCTTCCGCTCGGATGCTTCCTTCAACTGTTCCATAGTCGCGCCTTGCTGGCCCAAGGAGATCATCGTGCGCATTTCCTGATCGGACGTCTTGATGTGCTTCTGTTCAAGGATTATTTCCAGGGACTTCGGTCCGCAATCGACCATGGCGTTGCGCTGCTCGGGGATTTTCTGTAGCTGAATCAAATGATCCAGCTCCTTCATGCGGAACACGCACTCCTTGATCATCGCCCAGTCCTGCGTTTCGACCAGCACTTGGCGGAATAAGTCGTACGCTCCTTCGAGGTCCTGTTGCCAGAACTTGAGCGCTGCGATTCCGACCTTGGCTTCATGAGCGTCGTGTGTGCCGGGCGCCAATGCGATCGTCTGCTGATATTCCGCGATCGCATCATCCGCGCTGGCCACATAACTCAGGTAGTAACCGATTTGAAAATGCGCATCTGGTGCGAGAGGACTGTTGGGATAGAGTTGGACGAAATCCCGGTACTTCTGCAATGCCTGGTCAAACTGTTGATTATTCCAATCGGCTTGTGCGGATTCGAAGAGACGATTTTCTTGCGAAGTTGCTTGCAGCTGTTGAGCCCTGCTCACAAACGGAGCTCGAAAGATAAGAAAGAGCACGAAGGGAACAACAATTACGACCGTAAGAGAGGTTCGAGTTCTTTTCATGGTGTTGGACTCCGCAATGTTGGGTCGGGGAGTCACGGCTGCGAACGGAAGATTGAGGACTCCACCAACGCGTATTTTTCAGTTGGACTAGAGACGACAGCTACGCTAGCGATGGGAATGAAGCCTCAATTTTCCCGCAGAACTGTCGGCGGATCGCCAAGGAGCGTTACTTTTGCGATTCGAGTCGGGGCAGCACCCTTATAGCAGTAGAGGAATTGTCGAACCCTAGAGGCTGCGTAAGGTGATCTACACGCTCCTGAGGATGTACCTCAAAAAGATGGAGATCTGTATATACCTAACAATAAAGGAAGTCAAGAGTCTTGCAAAGGTACGTGCCTGTCAAACTTGGGTAGTGGTGCATTTTCAATGTTGAACAATCAGCATATGACTTAACGCGATCCTTAAACAATTCTGTCGTGATCGTCATACCTACTCAGGCGAGGCCACAAAAGATCGCCGCAAACCTTTAATCCCGTGTGAGAATTTATTAGCGCCTGCAAGAATAGGCCGCCCGCGGAAACGCCTACCGGCAACACCAAGATCGCGGTGAGCGTAGGATGAGTTTGGCCGAAAGCAGTCGATTGAAGCGTGAGCAAAGCGTATTTGAGAACTGAGGCTGTGATTAATAAGATGCTGGCGTGCATGAATCGCTCACCTGCATATGCGAATCTATCTCTGTCTTTATCCCCGGCATCCAATGCACGCGAACAAGAAAAACTCAGAGAGGCCAACACCGCCGTAATGCCGAATGCGGTGTTAGTTATGTGGGTCGTGTCGCTCTTATATCTCTGCAAGACCAGTATTACAAAAGACACTCCGACTAGAAATATGAGAACAAGTGAGCCTTTAATAATGAAAAGGCTACAGTATCTTGTGAATGTGCGCCACATACGTTCTCAGGATAGTCACTCAGAGTGTTCCGGCTTATATCACCGATCCAAAGGCTTCACAATCAAGACAGCCTAAGCTTGTCGTCAATCAGCGTTTCGACAGACACCCGCGCTAATCTCGCATAGCGCAGCAACGTCAAGAGATTTGGTTCGCGTGTTCCGTGTTCATAGGCCGATATGACCGTATAGGCTTTCTTCAGATTCAGAAGCTTTGCCATTTCTGTTTGACTCGCTCCTAGTCCCTTCCGAATAGCCAGCAATTTCCGGTGTAAGCGTTTTGGTCTTTCTCGCGGTGGTTTACCCTTGCGGCTGTTCCCGTTTGTATATACACTGTGCGCCGATTTAGAGGATGTCCGGTGCGCCCGTTTGGTTCGGGCGCGGATCGTCAACCAGTAGAACCTCGCGCGTTAGTTAACATCTATTTCGGTCAGGTCTGCACAGCATACGGGAGCATAGCGTAAGTAGGCAAGGTGGGGATTCGCCGAAACCATGCTCCCGAATCAAATCAATGTACGCCATAGCTCCCGGAATCATTTATCACATCGTAATCAGCATCACTATCGCCGCACTCTGTGCGGCCTGTATGTTGTTGGCGATCTGGAAATGATCAAAGAGAAGCCAGAGGACCGCATCCTCTGCCTATACTGTGAGAGAATCGCCGCTCAAAAAGAGCTATCTAATCCAACAACGCGACGATATCCTTAATCTCCCAAAGATGCTCAGTAACGCCAGCAGCCATTGCGGGAGTCATTCTGAGCGACTTGTGAATCCTAACGAAGTTGTAGTGCATGTAGTGAAGCGCGACCGCGTGCATGTGATTCTCGGGTAGTGGTGCATTTTCAATGTTGAACACTCGCTCGAATTTCGGAACCCCTGAGATTTACTGCGGCTCTAACGTACTCCAACAAACCGTCCGCGTCTTGGTACAATTGGCTGTCCTTCATTGCATCCGAGTGGAGTGATCTTCTTAGTCCAGAGACGTTGATCAACGACTTCTTACCCTGCCATCTAATTTCTTCTGTCAGATCGTAATAAGCATAAGGAACAACATTGCCCGGCGGAGATGTCTCTGACCTTGACCGCAGTAGATCCCTTTCGTTGATATACCACTTCAAGTTCTTCATCTCCTGCGCTGTAAATGTATATTCTTTACGCACGGGCACGGGCTGTCTCTCGCTGGCGATTTCTCCGCCATGCGTCTGTTGATAGACAACTTTATTCCCGCGGATCGTGTAGGTGTCTTTAGTCCAAGCGCTACCACGTGTACCATGCACGCTCATAGTGAAGGAAATCGAGATGTAAAGTTCGTCAGCTTTACTGGGAGACGCAGTCGCCAGACAGATCAGCAAGCTCAAAGCGATGAGGCTTTTCATGGGTCTTTGTACCTTTCATTCAAAGAGTAGCAACGTGAGCTGACAAGGCGCGGCGATTATGAACCCGTCTGGTCTAGCAAGGCAACAGATTTGACAAGCGGAGTAAGATACTAGAAAGGCGAAAGCCGCGATAGCCTCACGCTTCGCGGCTAGAGAGTACATTCAGCACTCGCTCTAAGTTGGCAGAATTCTACCAGCTAGGAGCGATTTATGTACAGAGTTTTTCTTAAGATTCCCTTACTGCTTTTCTGGTGTCTTGTTTTCTTCTTTGGCCCAATTCGATCTGGCATTGGACAAGAACCATCAACTATACCGATGGATTTGGAGCGCAACAGACTCAGTTCTTCTTTATGTACGTACGCGGCCCGGGTTGAGTGCAGAGATCTGGGCGACTACCTCACCGAAGTCTCCAGCAACGTATGAGATGGTCCAATGCAACCGTGTTTCGTGGACTGCTATATCAAGCGTCCTTCTCGCGACATCGATTCCGATGTTGACACCATTGAGGGGCATAACAACTCCTCCGAATATTTAAATGCGCTAGCTTCTAATCCGACGTGCTTTCGGTTTTCGTAAACCCTCAACACCAACGATCTAAAGCTAGCGCCACTCTCCCACCGGTTTGCGCGACCCTTCATTTCTTACGGGCTCAATGACCCTAACCGCACTGCGGGGCTATCGCGCCGTAATTGTGGTTCGGATGGGAAAGCGTGCATCCTATATGAGGGAGGCCTCGGTAACAACACATTGCCTTGCCATAGAAATTCGCCGACTGATCTGGCGCAATCGAGTCATTCAGGAAGATCGAAGGACTCACCGTGTTCAAGCAGAGTAAGATCGGGACGGAGCTGCGTTATATGTACTTTCGACGCTGGCTGCTACGTTAACATCAGCTAGCCGCGCGTTAACTATTCCCTCTGTTTCAAAACTCGGGCGATTCACTTGCGGATTTATTTCTGCGCTGAAAACGAAGATCTGAATAAAGTTCTCGATCAGTGCTCTCTGATCATTTGCACTTTGCGGTTTCCGCAGACTTGAGCAGCTCCACAATTTCCTTGTAGCCGCGTTTTTGAGCAAGCTCCTTTGCTCCATCAGCTTTGAGGCAAACATCAGCGCCTCTTTCTAGCAAGATCTTCACCACCTCTGTATGACCATTCCCAGCAGCAACAATGAGCGGTGTCCCATGAATTAAGTCTCCCTGATTTACATTGGCCCCATTGTCTAGAAGAAGCCGAACAGCATCAGCCTGTCCAGCATCAGCGGCGGTGTATAAGGCGGGATAGTAAAAGTAATAAACTGACCCATCAGCATTAGCTCCATCCCTTAGCGCCGCTCGCATCTCCTGAAGGTTGCCCTCATGAGCCGCTTTCACAAGTCGGCGCTCCACTTGATAGCAAAAAGGGTTGTAGTCTTCATCTTTTCCAACGTCCGAATAGACCCTGCCAGCGCAGCGTTTGCCTTTGTTACCTTCGTTAGTTTGCAAGGGTACAGGCGTCTCTCTTGGCTTACTGTCCGCGCGTTGTGAGACTGGAGATGTTGTTGACTTCACAACGCATGCCGCACCGAAGCTGACAGCCGCCAAGATACAAACGAGTAGCATCCCCAAAAGTGGCTTAGTTGTTTTCGCAGACCTCATGGCTTTCTCCCAGCGTATCAAGCTGACTAGGGTTTCCCGTTATAACGTCTTACGACATGAGTGTCGTGTCCACCCCAATAGCCTTCTAACTTATTACTTACAAAGTTAAGCGTCTGGGCTTTTGGAACACCGCCAGTATCATACGATCCAGCATAAACTAGGACACCGCCGCCAATGTAAATGGAACTGTGGCCATCTTGGGTTCCACCAGAGTATCTCCAGGCCACAATATCGCCTGGCCTAAGGTTGCCATCAGTTACTATCGCAAGATTGGTCAAGTGTTGTCTGTTTTGGGCATCGCCAAGCCAGTTAGCGGCTGGGAGTTGCCCGCCAACTAGAGGGTAACCTCTACTATTTGCTTGGCCATTTGGTATGAAACCTAGACCCGCACCACGACCAACCGCAGATCCCACCAAGACATTGCACTTGCTACCGGCACCAATCACAATTGTGCCTTGTCCTGTGCTTATTCTTACTGTGGCCGAGTCGGCATATTGAGAATTACCAATGTTGAGGATCGCATTCACAGCGATGTTGATGCCCACATTTTGTTGACCTCTGCCAAGGCCATCTATGATGTGAGCGATCTCATTCCTCGCAGCCCGCAGCCCTCTCCCTAACTCCGTATCGCCCTCTTTGTCCGCCAGTTGATCAAGCTCATTGAGAGCATTCTGCTCATTCCGGGTCGGTGGGCGCATTCCGGTCGGATCTGTATGGTTCAAAGGATTATTCAAACCATAGTTGTACTTGGCCCAATTCTGTGGCTGCATGAGATATTCAAGCAGCATCTCCTGTTCTTCCTCAGCATCCCGCCCTCGCTTCATCTCAAACATGATGACGTAGGGATCAGGACTGGCAAACCGACCTTGCATGCTGGCGTAGTACCGAGCGTGTGCATAATCGAGTCCGCTTTCGGAATCGCGCTCATACCCCGTGAAGTGGTTTCTCACTCCATCACTGGCGCCATACCCTTGCGCCGGCGTGCGCCCACCCGTACCAGCAAACAGTTCCTCACCGAACGGCAGATAGTCATGCCGACTCGTCGTTGCAAGCGAACCACTCTGATCGAACATCATTCTTGGCGTGCCGAGTTGATCCGCCACCAGCCAGCGAAGATCGACACCGCCCGATCCATTCTGCCAGGCAGCTAAGATTCGATCTCGCAATTCCTGAATATGCGCCTTCAGAATCGGCTGAGCGGAAGCGAGTCCACTGGCGTAGCCACCCGAGGGCGGACCTAACGCTTGGTCGAGCGCGTTACGCATTTCCTGAATCGGAGCGATGCTAACCGCATCTCCCGGAGCAGCAGGCACTTGCCATGGATAGTTTCCGAGATTGTAATGTGAGCGGAGCGCATCAATAGCTGTTCGCAGTTGCGTTATGTGCGCTGAGCGAATCGGCGTTTGCCCAATGACGAGTGGGTTGTCGTCAAAACTTGGTAGTGGTCCCCATCCTCCTGAATTCATCGCCGCCGTGATCAGCAACTGTCCATTGCGATATCCATATTCTTTCTGAGGACTGAGCGGATTTCCATTCACAGCGTATTCAGCAATTAACTCGCCGCTAATTCCATATACTTGCCAGGTCTCAGCACCGTTAACTATTCGCCTAACGCGCCGACCGTCTGCGTCATAGATATAGCTCTGCCATTGACCGTTAGACCACGCTGCCGTCATTCTGTTTTCCGCGTCGAAATTTCGTTGACCCTGCCCTGTGTAGTTGTCATTATCCAGATTGCCTGCCGCGTCGTAATGCATCGTGTAACCACCCGCTGGCGTCAAGCGGTTGGTGCTTTGATCGACACTGAAGTAAGGATTCGGAATTCCGTTGCCAAAAGTGTTCGCTTGATCGAGGGTGCGATTGCCATAACGATCGTAAGTGTATTGCTGCTTCCAACTCGCTTCGTTAGCGAACTGCAAACGGTTCAGCGAATCGTACTCATAATACTGGGTCAGGACATCGTAGTGCTGCTCATAATCCGCAGCGTCTGTCTGCGGAATGAAGACCTGCTGAATCTTCAAATTGCCGTTGTTGTTCGGCATCGCGGTGGTGCTGTTACTGCCGCCGCACATGCCCCAGCAAGTATCATAGAAGTTAATGATCGCGCCGCGCTGCCAACTGGTGTTGTTCGGCGTCAGCCCTTCGCGAATCTCCGCCAACTGTCCACGCGAGTTATAGAAGAGCTTGTTGTAGATCGGAATCGTCGTGCCCAGTTGCTCCTGATTCATTCCGCCCAAAGCTGAATAGCTGATGCCAGTCGAGTAATTGCGGCTCGCACCGCCGGCGCCCAGATTGCCCGTAAAGCTGCTCGTGCGCCCCGCGTTGTCGTAAGTATAATTCACCGTGCGCTGCGATGGATAAGTCATCGAAGTCATGTGGCCCGCGAGATCATAATTCGCCGTCATCGCATAAGGCGTCGTCCAGTTGCCGTTGAGCCAGAAATGCTGCTTCAAATCTTTCACTCGTCCCAGCGCGTCGTAAGCGTCGATGCGATTATAAGTCTTGGTCGAGTCGTTGGCCGACCAGGTATAGTTGTAGTAGAGCCGTCCCGTGCCGTTCGCTATCGCCCCGTCGTAAACCCTTCCCACGGTCGGCGTGCCATCTGAATGCGTGATCGAAGTATTGCGATTCAAAGCGTCGTAAGCATAAGTCGACACCACGCCGCGCGCATCCGTTTTGTAAACAAGATTGCCGTTCGCGTCATAGCCGTTCGCCTGACAGTTTCCATTCGTATCGAGAGTGCCGTAACAGACTCGACCACTTTCAGGATTAGTCGCCGACGTCAGTCGTTTCAATGAGTCGTAGTTGAAGCTGCGCGTTTGGGTATAGTTCGTCGCCGGATCGTACTGAGACACGCCGGTAAGATCGTCGAGCGTGTCGTACGAATAGTTGGTTAAATAGTTAAGGACATTCGGCGCTTCGTAAACTTGAACTAATCTTCCCAATCCATCAGTCACACTTTCGCGTTGCTTGCCCGCTTGATCCGTGACCGTCACCGTGTTCGCGGAATAAGAAGTCAACACCACCGCACTGTCGGGGGTGGTGACAGAAGTTACGCGTCCGGCCAAATCATACGCGGTGGTTGTGTAAATCGCGTTCTCGCCGAGCGACGGGCGAAACGGATTGCTGGTCTGTGTGACGCGACCGAGGGCGTCATAGATCGTGGCTACCTTGTCGTCACCCTGCGGATCGCGCGAAAAGCTTTGCACCGTGCGGCCAAATCCGTCCGTGTGCGTCCATGATCGCAAGATCGAATCATCCAGGCTGGTTTGATCCCTCGCCGTCAGCACGTCGTTGTTCGTCAGGGTAATCCCGAAGGCCGTGGCCGGTGCGTAGTACATCACCGCGTGACTTTCAACGCCTGAAATTCCCAGAGCGCTCTTCACCATCGTCGGTCGATCCAACGGATCGTTGTAGATAGTTTGTGTGACGACACTGTTGCGATCCTTAAAGCCGGTCAGGAGTCCGGTGAAAAAATCGTATTGGCTGCGCGCGGTCTGTTGTGGCTGGCCCGATTGTGGCGGCGGACTAGTAATTAGCGTCGGCAAGGCATATGTAGGCCCATTTGCGCCTGACGCTCCTCCGCCCGGATTGCTGCCGTCGCCGAAGTCATCGGCATAGCTAATCGTCGTCGTGTTCCCTTGGGGGTCTTTGTGGCTGAGCGCGTTTCCGAGAATGTCGTAGGTAAGATACGAATAAATTATTGAGTTATTGGTATTCAGCCATTGCCCGGAGGCGGTCAGGTTTCCGCGCGCGGTTCGAGAGCCGTTGTAGTTGCCGTCATGCCCGACCACCGTTCCGTAATCCAGCAACGGCGCGTGATTTCCATCGCCTGCGTAGTTGTCATATTCATTCGTACTCTGCGCAAGCTGATTCCAATTGCCGTCATAAATCGTCTGGGTTACCGGCAGACTTAACAAATGGATCGAGTCGTCATTCTGATAGCTGCCCGTAACGTAATTGATCGTGCTCCGGCGCTTCAAAGAGCCATCGTAATCGTACACATCGGATTCGCTGACGTTATTGGCCCGAGGGTAGTTCGCGTTGTCATAGACAGTGTCAGTCTTCGCGAAGTTGCCGTTGTCGAGATAACGCCGCGTTTCGTCTACTCGATTGTCGTTCTGGATTTGTTCCGAGCAGCAGGGCGTTCCGGGCGGCGAGGGCCAACTCACGCTGGTTCGTTGTGACCAATCTTGCTCGACAGCGCCAATAACATTGTTAGAGGCATCGCGCGTCTCAGTCCTTTTTTCCAGTCCGGTCGACCACAGACTGTATCCAGTACCGACGACTGAATAGTCTGCCTGATACAGGTAGCGACTGCCTTGCAGAAAATAATGACGTTGGTTCAGAAGCAAGGTTCCGCTGCTCGCGGTGCCCTGGTAAGCCTTCACATCAACACAGGGATAGCTGGAGCAACCGCTGGGACCAAACACATATGTCCAGGTCGCCTCGAGGTTAGTTCCGTCAGCATACGTTCTTCGTTGCGTGACTACGCGGTCGGTATCGTCCACCGAGTTAAGCTGCGCATAAGATTCGATTGACAGGGTATTGCCGGATGGCAATCCGTAGCTTGCCGAATAGTCGTATTGCAGTTTCGCCCCGGTGGGAAGAGTAACTTCCGCTACTTCGCCATAGAGGTTGTATTTGAACGATAATGAGCGGCCGTCTGGCAGATCCAACTGACTAAGCTGCCCCTCAGTGTCGATCCGTTGCTGCTGCCTGCAATAAGAACTGGGGAACAAGTAATTCGCTGCGGGCGGCTGACTCCCCTGGTAGCAGTTGCCGAAAGCGTCGGCGTAGCCTGTCAGAATGGGTAAACCGTTATAGTTAAGGTCCGAGCGAATCAAATTGCCGACAGTATCCACATGCAACTGGTAAGTCCGCGTCGTTCCCTGATAACCCTGGAACGTTACGGCGCCGTTGGCAATAGTCACCGTACGTCCGAGTTGATCCGTGTACACAGTTGTTCCGTTCGGATGAGTAACGGTGATCTGATTACCATTTCGGTCCGTGGCGCTGACTGCCGGACCGAACATGCCATCGAAGCGATAATGCGTACCGTCTCCGGTTATTAGAACGCCGCTTTGTGAGGTTGAGTTGTCATAAATAAAGATCGCTCCGGAACCATCAGTCGCGTGCCAACGCAGTCCGCGGTTAATGAGTTCGTCATAAAGCGTGCAGGAACCCGAGTAACGTGGGGCTCCATCATAAACGTCGTCGCGAAATTCTATTTCGCTGCCGTCAGGCATAACTGCTGACAGTTTGGTCAATGTCGTTTGATATCCCTGCCCCGTATCGCAAGGATAAACTCCCACAAATCTTCTGGTCATTACCGGCATTCCTCCGATTGACCAACCCGCGGTACCAGTCACATTGTTGTAGTAACCAATCCAAGTTCCGGCTTCTCCATAGTTGGCATAAGCCGTTACGTCCTCCGAGCCGTTCCAAGGATTCGTGTCGGCGTCTTTGGCGACTGACCAGACTTTACTCGAATAGTTCAGCGAGATGGGAATACTAAATCCGCGACCTCCAACTGTCGCCAGAGGCAGATGAATGTTAAGCGCACCGTTCGTCAAACTGACGGTGCCAATCTCGGTAGACACATAACTGCCAAAAGGCGAGACACCGCTCGCATGTTGTGGTGGCGTAGCCTGATCATATTGCGTCCAACTCTGGGCCTCGACCCTCGCACAGACGCAGAAGGAGATTAGCGCCACGAGAAGGCCACCAGCGCTGTGATGTAGTTCTGAGCGAATTCTCATCTCACTGCTCCTTCAACTTCGAAAGACAAAAGTTGTCTATGGAGCGACGACTAAAGTCGCTGACTTAGTTTTTCGATTGGCTTCATAAATTGTGTAGCGGCCGGCAGCAAGAAGGATCGTGCTGTGACCGCGCGCGCGACCTTGCCCTCGATTTATCGATCCCAAGGGGTGCTGTTCGTTCGCGACAAGCAAAGAAGCCGTGTGGGTTGACTTATCGTCGAGATAAATTGCGACTAAGCCGGGACTTGCATGGGCGACAGTCGGATGGATTCCTTCATCGTACACAGTGAATCGAACCATTTGCACAGGCCCGGCCAGCTGCACGGTCTGGGGCGAAGCGGAAGCGACCGGGCTTTTCTCATTAGCCTTACGAGGCACCGCGGCACCTGGCCGTGACCGCGACGAACTCTCCGTTGACAAACGAGCCTTGTTCAGCCGAGGCGAACGAGCTGCAAGCACCAGGGCACCGCCAAACGCCATCGAAAGCAGGACGCACATAGTTTTCATTGTTCGTGATGAACTGAAGATTCGCTTCATTTGCGACTCCTTTCACTGCAAACCTAACAACACCAAAATCTCACCCTTGCCTTTCGCTAAAGGTTCGAGCGCTTTGCCGATGATTGTGCCCGGGCGATGAATCTGCACACCGCCCAGATTCACCGCTTCTGATTTCATCGCGACGCCGGCAACATCGCTCGTCACTAACAAATCACCCATCGCAATTGGTCCACGCGAGGCGTCGACTTTCACGCGCACTCTGCCCGTAGTCGCAACGAGGACTTTGCCGTCGCTCTTTTCCCCGAGCGTGATGCCGGGTTGCGCAGAGATCACGCCCGCGACGCGCGTGTCATACGCCATGCTCGACGCAACGACTTGATTCGATTTTGTTTGATCGACAACTACGACCGTGCCGGCGGTGAGTTGTTCAGATGAAGGCACCCATTCGGCAACGTCCTGATACTTGGCGTTGATATTGCCGGATACGCTCATGTTGCCCGTGACACTGACATTGCTTGAAGCGACTGACATTGTAGGCGGACCGAAACTCCCGGCATTTGTAGCGTAAAAGTCAATGCGTCCGGTATTGGTTTCTCCGTTGGTGAGTCCGACAATTGTCGCAACTCTCTTATCTGTCGTGCCCAACCCA
>Ga0075425_100000032_pt1 | contig 143136 bp, 122 predicted proteins | sample SoiMethybrSBSTD4_FD_75300 | JGI IMG/M metagenome (GOLD analysis project Ga0075425, IMG submission 75300) | Bulk soil microbial communities from a Populus tree surrounding site in Tennessee, USA - Soil MetaG P. TD hybrid SBSTD4 | ecosystem: Environmental > Terrestrial > Soil > Tree plantation...
TAGAGATCGTCGACGACGGCGGCCACCGCCGCCTTCTGCCACGGCGTTTCCGCGGCGATCGTCGAGCCGGCGATGCGCAGGCGCTCCAGGCCGAAGCGCGTGCCGACGCCGAAGTAGACGCCGGCCACGTCCTCCACGGGGCGGCCGCGCGAGAGGCGCACGATGTCGAGCGCCGCGGCCATCACGCCGAGGCTGGCCACGTGATAGGCGAGATCTTCGGGCAGTCCGTCCGCTTCGAGCTCGCCCTGCCGTGCCTTCACCAGCGCCAGCACGGACGCGGGGAGCACGTCGTGGAGGCGCTCCCACAGCTGGGCGATGCACGGCTTCATCTCCGCGACGTAGGCGGCGATGTCGAGCTTCTCGTAGCCGCTGCGCAGCAGCCACTTCACGGCGCGCTCCACCAGGCGCATCACCTCCAGCATCATCTCCGTCTGCATGCGCGCGGGGAGCTGATTGTCGAGGGCCTCGATGTCGGCCCAGAGCGTGCGCAGGTCGAACGACTCGCGGATGATCGTGAACGCTCGCGCCACGTCGCTGGCCGGCTTGCCGCTCTCCTCGCAAGCGTGCCAGTAGAAGGCCGGGCGCATGCGGTTGAGGAAATTGTTCGTGACGACGGTGGCGATGATCTCGCGGCGGAGGCGATGGCGCTCCATGGCCGCGCGGAAGCGCTCGCGCAGCGGCGCCGGGACGTAGAGGACGAGGTCCTCGACGAGGAGCGGATCATCGGGGAGGTCGCTGGCCAGGAGATCGGCGTAGAGGTTGATCTTGCTGTAGGCCATCAGCACGGCCAGCTCCGGACGGGTCAGGCCGATGTGGGAGGCGTGGCGGTCGGCGATGGTCTCGTCGTCGGGCAGCCCTTCGATGGCGCGATCGAGCTTGCCGGCGCGCTCGAGGGCGCGCATGAAGCGGGCCTGATCGTCGAGCACCGACTCGCCGAGGGAGTGCGTGACGGAGATGGCCTGAGTCTGCTCGTAGTTGTCGCGGAGGACGAGCGCGCCCACCTCGTCGGTCATCTCGGCCAGGATGCGGTTGCGCTCCTCGATGCCGGCGAGCTCGCCGTGGTCGATGGCGTCGTACAACAAAATCTTGATGTTGACCTCGTGGTCGGAGGTGTCGACGCCGGCGGAGTTGTCGATGGCGTCGGTGTTGATCTTGCCGCCGAGGAGCGCGTACTCGATGCGGGCGGCCTGCGTGAAACCGAGGTTGGCCCCCTCGCCGACGACGCGCACGCGCAGCTCGCTGGCGTCGACGCGCAGGGTGTCGTTGGCGCGGTCGCGCGCGGCGGCGTGGTCCTCGTGGCTCGATTTCACGTACGTGCCGATGCCGCCGAGCCAGAGGAGATCGGCGGAGGCGCGGAGGATGGCTTTGATCAGGTCGACCGGCGGAATCGTTTTCTTCGTCAACTCGAAGAAGCGCGCGGCCTCGTCGGAGATCGTGACCGTCTTCGCGCTCCGCTCGAAGATCGCGCCGCCGGGCGAGAGAAGATCCTTGTTGTAGCCGTTCCAGTTCAGGCGCTGGTCGAAGAGGCGTTGCCGCTCGGCGAGCGAGGCGGCGGGATCGGGCGCGGGATCGATGAAGATGTGCGAGTGGTTGAACGCGGCGATGAGCTTCGTATGCGGTGACAGCAGCAGGGCGTTGCCGAAGACGTCGCCGGACATGTCGCCGACGCCGACGCAGGTGAACTCCTCGCGCTGGATGTCGGTGCCGAGCTCGCGGAAGTGGCGCTTGACGGCTTCCCATCCGCCGCGGGCGGTGATGCCCATGGCCTTGTGGTCGTAGCCGGCGCTGCCGCCGGAGGCAAACGCGTCGCCGAGCCAGAAGCCGTAGTCGGCGGAGACGCCGTTGGCGATGTCGGAGAACGTCGCGGTTCCTTTGTCGGCGGCGACGACGAGGTAGGGATCGTCGCTGTCGCGGCGGATGACGTCGGGCGGCGCGATGATCTCGTGGCCGCGGGAGTTGTCGGTGATGTCGAGCATGCCCCGCAGCAGGGTCTTGTAAGCCTCGACGCCCTCGGCCTGGAACTTGGCGCGATCGCTCGACGGGTTCTTCACCACGAAGCCGCCCTTCGAGCCCATCGGCACGATGACGACGTTCTTCACGTTCTGCGCTTTCATCAGGCCGAGGACCTCGGTGCGGAAATCCTCGCGGCGGTCCGACCAGCGGATGCCGCCGCGGGCGACCTTGCCGGCGCGCAGGTGGATGCCTTCCATCGACGGCGAGTAGACGAAGATCTCGAACATCGGCCGCGGCAGCGGCAGCTCCTTGATCTTCTGGGAGTCGAATTTGAAGGAGAGGTAGGTCTTGCGATTGCCGCCGGCGTCGCGCTGCCAGTAGTTCGTGCGCAGCGTGGCCTCGATGAGCGTGGCGTAGAGGCGGAGGATGCGGTCTTCGTCGGGATTGGTGACGGAGTTGAGGGCGTCGTCGATCTGGGCGCGGTAGCCGAGCGACGCGGCCTGCCGTCCGATCTGCGAGACACCCAGGGCCGGATCGAAGTGGTTCCGGAAAAGCGCAAGTAATTGGCGGGTGATGGCCGGGTTGTTGGCCAAGGTCTGCTGGATGTAGGTCTCGCTCAAGGCGATGCCGATCTGGCGGACGTACTTGCAGTAGGCGCGCAGGACGACGACCTCGTGCCACTCCAGCTCCGCGCAGAGAACGAGGCGATTGAAGCCGTCGTTCTCGGCGGCGTTGTTCCAGACGCGGATGAACGCGTCCTCGAACTTCGTCTTGACGGGCGTGAGGTCGTCCTGCAGCCCGGAGGCGGCCAGGCTGAAGTCGCGGATGCGCACGGGCTGCGTTGCCTGCAGCGGCTGCACTTCGTACGGCACCTCGGCGAGGATGCGCAACCCCATGTTCTCGAGGCGAGGCATGATCTCGGAGAGCGGCACGGGCGCGCCGGTGTGGATGATCTTGCAGTGGAACTGGCCGTCGCCGCGATGGCGGTAGAGGTCGACGACGAGGTTGTTGTGGGCGAGCACTTCCTCGACGTGCTCGATGTCGAAGAGCGCCGCGCCGGCGGAGAAGCGCTCCGCGTACGCCATCGGGAACGCTTTCTTGTAGCGGTGGTGCAGCTCGATGCCCGCTTCCTCGCCGCGCTGCTGGATCAGTTTGTCGAGGAGGCGATCGCTCCACGTGCGCGCGGCCTCGGCCAGGCGTTGCTCGATCTCCTTGGGGTCGACCTCGGGGACGCTGCCGGGGGTCGTCTTCACGATGAACAGCCCGCGCGCCAGCGGCGCGTCGGTGACGTGGTCGTGGATCTGCGTCTCGCTCCCCTCGAAGGCCTGCTCGAGGATGACTTTCGCGCGCTCCTTGAAGTCGGGCGTGTAGCGGTCGCGGGGCACAAAGACGTAGCAGGCCACGAAGCGCTCGAAGATGTCCTTGCGCCCGAAGAAGGCCACGCGGTGGCGCTCCTGCAGGAGAAGGATGCCGTGGGTGATGCCGAAGAGCTGGGCGTCGGTGGCCTGGAAGAACTCGTCGCGCGGGAAGCTCTCCAGGATCTCCACGAAGGCCTTGCCGTTGTGGCTGCGGGGATCGAGGCCGGCCCGCTCGATGGCGCGCTTGGCCTTGAGGCGCAGCATGGGGATCTCGCGCACGCTGCGGCTGTAGGCGGCGGAGGTGAAGAGGCCGAGGAAGCGGTCCTCGCCGACGAGGTTGCCGTTGTCGTCGTAGCGCTTGATGCCGATGCGGTCGAGGGGCACGGCGCGGTGGATGAGGCTGCGGGTGTTGGCCTTGGTGACGATGATGAGGTCTTTGGTGCGCGCGTAGTCGCTGAACTCGCGGCTGAGTGGCGCGGCGCTGCGCGCGGCCGACTCGGGGAGCATCTCGCGCAGGATGCCGAGGCCGGTCTCGGGGATGGCCGGGAGGTAATCGCGGCCGCCGCGGGTCTCGAAGCCGTAGCGGCGGTAGCCGAGGAAGATGAAGTTGCCTTCGTCGAGCCACTGGAGGAAGGCGCGGCCTTCGTCGACTTCCTCCTGCGGCATGGGCAGCTTTTGCTGCTGCGTCTCGGCGACGATCCCGGCCATGCGATCGCGCATGGCCCGCCAGTCGGCGACGGCGACGCGCACGGCGTCGAGGACGCGCTCGATGGAGCCCTTGAGCATCTCCAGCTCGGCGCCCGAGGTCTCCTGGTCGATCTCAATGTGCATCATCGACTCGACGATGGCGTCCATCGGCGCGGACTGCGTGGAGGTCATCTCCACGCGGCGGCCGGCCGCGTCGCGGCGCACGCGCACGACCGGATGGAGCAGCAGATGGATGGTGCGCTCGCGGCGGTTGATCTCCGCGCTGACGGAGTCGACCAGGAAGGGCATGTCGTCGTTGACGATCTCGATGACGGTGTGCTCGAGGGCCCAGCCGCTGCCGGGGTTGAAGATGCGCACCTTGGCCGTGCCGGGCGTGCGGACGCGCCCGAAGTCCCACAGCGAGAGCACGCCGCCGATGAGCGTTTCGAGGGGGGTGTAGATGATGTCGTCGGGGGCGACGAGGGCGAAGTAGCGGTTGAGGAATTGTTCGACGCTGTCGGCCTCGTCGGCGCCGACGCGGTTCCGGGCCTCGGCGACGATGCGCTCGACCAGATCCGCCTTCCGTTGTTCGGGTGTGAGTGATGCCATGCGGGGGGCAATCATATCTCCGCTAGAATTCGGTCACGTTCAAAAGAGTCCTGCTGGCGATCGTCGTTTTGGCGCTGCTCGTGATCATTGCGTCGAGCGTTGAAAACTGGTCTGTTTTCTTCATCGGCGCCTTGGCGCTGGCGCTCTTCGCAACGTGGCGGCGCACAACACGGCTGAAGCACGCGCTCGAGATTCTGGAAACGCGGCTCGACGCCCTCCACGGCCTTCCCGCGCCCGCGCCCGAGCCCGAGCCCGAGCCCGTCTTCGTCTCCCCGCACGCCCGACCACCCGCGCCGGAACCCGTGCCCGTGCCCGCTCCCGTGCCCGTCTTTGCTCCCCCGGAACCCGCAGGCCCAACATGGAGTGACCGCCTCCGCTCCGCCCTCGACCTCGAGCAGATGCTCGGCGCGAACTGGCTGAGCAAGATCGGCGTGGCCATCCTCGTCCTCGGCGTGGCCTTCTTCCTGGCCTGGCAGCTCCGCGAGCTCGGCCCGGCGGGGAAGATCATCGTCGGCACCGTCGTCGCCGCAGCGCTCCTCGCCGCCGGCATCGTCGGCGAGCGCTCCGAGCGCTACCGCATCTTCGCCCGCGCCTCCCTGGCCGGCGGCTGGTCGCTGCTCTTCTTCGTCGCCTACGCCGCGCACCACATCGCCGCCGCGCGCGTCGTCGACTCGCCGCTCCTCGGCTTCGCGCTCATGCTCGCCGCGGTCGCGGCCATGGTCGCGCACACGCTGCGCTTCCGTTCGCAAGTCGTCACCGGCCTCGCCTTCGCCATCGCCTTCGCCACCGTGGCCGTGAACCGCGTCGACGTCTACAGCCTCACCGCGAACGTGGCCCTGGCCATCGGCTTCGTCGTCGTCATCGTGTGGATGCGCTGGTTCGCGCTGGAAGTCCTCGGCATCATCGCCGTCTACCTCAACCACTTCATCTGGCTCGTGCCGATCATCGCCCCGATGCACGGGAAGGTGCATCCGTTCCCGCAGTTCTACGCCAGCGCAGCGATCCTCGTCGTCTATTGGGCGGTGTTCCGCGCTTCGTACGTCGTGCGCCCGCCGGTCGACGAGCGGACCTCGGCGGTCGCAGGCGTGCTGAACACGGCGCTGATGCTGGCGGTGATGAAGTACCAGGCCGCGCATCCGGAGCTGGCCTTCTGGGCGCTGCTCGCCCTCGGCGCGCTGGAGTTGCTGCTGTCGCGGCTGCCGGTCGTGCGGCGCAAGCGGATGACGTTCCTGGTGCTGACGACGCTCGGCGTCATCCTCATGGTCGCGGCCATTCCATTCCGCTACGCGTCGGGACAGGTGTCGCCGGTCTGGCTGATCGAGGCGGCGCTGCTGCTGATCATCGGCCTCATCACCAGCGAGCGCGCCTACCAGCTCCTCGGCCAGCTCGCCGCGATGGCCACGGCGCTGCAGCTCGTCTCCGTCCCCGCCGCGCGCCTCCTCGGCTGGCGTCTCGGCGGCGTGCCGCCGGAGCGCGAAACGGTCCTCGGCGTGATTTTCCTCGCCGCCATGCTCGCGTTCTACGCCGCGGCGGAGTGGGTGCCGCGGCGATGGCCGTCGATGTTCGCGCGCGACCTCGACAGCCGCCTCGCGCGCTACCTCTCGTACGCCGCCGCGCTCATGGGCGTGATCGGCGGATGGGCGCTCTTCCCGAAAAGCGGCGCGGCGGTGGCGTGGATCGCGCTGGCGATCGCCGTCGCATTCGCGGCGCAGCGGTTGCGTTCATTCGACCTGACGATTCAGGCGAACGCGCTGGCGGTCGCCGCGGTCATCCGCGTCCTCGCCGTGAACCTGCCGGCGCACGACGGCCGCCTGCTGACGGTCTCGATCGTCATCGCCGCCATCTATTTGCTGTCGCGCTGGAACGCCTATCCGGACGCGGCGACGTGGACAGCGAGCGCGCTCGTGGCGCTGCTGGCGTGGTACGAGCTCCTGCCGATCAGCGTGGCCGTGGCCTGGACGATCGCCGGCGTCGTGCTCGTGGAGCTCGGCCTGGCGCGCGCGTCGCGACACCTGCGCCTGCAGGGCTACGCGCTCCTCGCCGGCGCCTTCGCGCGGATCTTCGTCGTGAACATGAACGCCGAGCAGGGGCCGCGGCTCTACACGGTCGTGCCGATCATCGTGGCGTTCCTCTACGTCTACGGGCGCGACAACACGCGCGCCTTCGCCTGGCTCGCGGCAATCAGCGGCATGGCGCTGCTGCGCTTCGAATTGCCGAACGACTTCGTGGCCATCGGCTGGGCCGCGTTCACGCTGCTCCTCGTCGCCTTCGCCGCGCTCAGCGGCCGGCGCGTCTTCGCGCACATCGGCATCGCCGGCGCGGTGGCTACGCTGGCGCGCGGCGTCCTCCACAATCTCTACGAACGGAGCTACTTCCCGCCGCCGGCGAACGCGCCGCGCTGGCTGCTCGTGGCGGCGGCGAGCGCGCTGCTCTTCGCCGCGCTGCCGTTCGCGTTCCGCCTGCGGCAGCTCGACCGCGCGCCCGAGCCGCGCCGCTGGGCCAAGCCCTTGCGCTGGCTCGACGCCCGGCCGGAGCAGATCCTCTTCTTCGTTCCGATCGTCCTCGTCACCGCCCTGCTCGCGGCGGAGGCCCGGAGGGGCGTGCTCACGGCGTCGTGGGGCGTCGAGGCCGTCGTCGTTTTCCTCTTCGCACTGTGGGTCGGCGAGCGCTCCTACCGCCTCACCGGACTGGCCCTGCTGCTCCTCTGCGTCGGAAAAATCTTCGTCTTCGATTTCTGGTCGCTCACGCTGCGCGACAAGGCCCTGACCGGCATCGTCGTCGGCATCGCCCTGATCGCCGTCTCGATCCTCTACGCGCGCAAGCGTGAGGCGATTTTGCAGTTCCTATGAAGCACGCGATCTCACTGCTGCTCGCGCTGGCGCTCCTCATCGGCGGACTCGTCACCGCCGAGCGGCGGCACGCGCAGGCGCTGGCCAGCGCGCAGTCGATCCTCTACCTCGTCGCCGACTCGGAGCGCGACCTGACGCGGCTGCCGTCGCGCTTCACGCGCATTCCCGACGCGCAGGAGATCGCGCTCGGCAACGCCCTGGCGAACCTCGAAGTCCGCAAGAAGCTGACCGCGGACGATCAGGAGATCGAAACGTACATCGCGGGCGTCGGCGCCCGGGTGGCAACGCATGCGCAGCGGCGTCTGCCGTTCCGCTTCCACTACGTCCCCGACCGCTCGTTCGTGAATGCCTTCGCGTTGCCCGGCGGCCACGTTTTCTTGTGCGCCGGGTTGCTCGAGGAGATGACGACGGAAGACGAGCTGGCGGCGGTGCTGGCGCACGAGGTCGAGCACATCGATCACTACCACTGCGCGGAGCGCCTGCAGACCGAGGCAGCGCTGCGGAAGATCCCGCTCGGCGCGGTGCTGCGCATCCCGGTGGCGGTCTTCCAGGCCGGCTACAGCAAGGAGCAGGAGCTCGAAGCGGACCGCGAGGGAGTGCTGCTCGCCGCGCGCTCGGGATACTCGGCCGCGGGCGCGCTGCGCATCTTCGAGATCTTCGACCAGGTCAACCGCCAGATCGAGGCCGCGCGCACGCCGCAGGAGGAAGCGGTGCGCGTGGCCTCCGACGTCGTCGGCGGCTACTTCCGCTCGCACCCGCAGATGCCGGAGCGCATCGCGCAGGTGCGGACGATGATCGCGCGGCAGCCGGAGCTGGCCGCGCGCGCGGAGCAGCCGCTCGGCGTGGAGCACATCGTCCTCGGATGGAAGAGCCTCGACGCCGTGACCGACGAGAATTTCGCGCTGGCGGCGGAACTGGCCACGCGCGCGCTGCGGATGCATCCCGGACATCCCGCAGCGATGCAGGCGCTCTGCGAAGCAGACTACGGCCTTGGCCGCGACGCCGCGGCGGCGGACGTTTATCGCCAGCTCGTCGCGCGCGATGCGAGCGCCGCCGACGCCGCCGAAAAATGGGGCGAGGAGCGCGCCGTGACGCTCGCCAAGGCGAAGGAGTACGAGCGCGAGATCGCACTGGTGGAGAGTCTCCTCACCGTGCAGCCGGCGCAGCCGCGGCTCCTCCACCTCGCCGCGTGGGCGTACGCGATGAAGGGCGACGACGCCGCCGCGGCGGCGAAGGCGATGACGATCACCCGCCTCTACATGGAAACTGCGCCGCAGCTCGCCGGCAACACGGCGACGGCGGCCACGGAGCTGCTGGCCGCGAACAACTTCGCGCAGGCGGCAAGCATGGCCAGGCTCGCGCTCGATCTCGACGGGAAGAACACGCTCGCTCCGCAAACGCTCGGCAACGCGGAATTCTCGCAGGCGCACTTCGACCGCGCCGCCGACGCGTACAAGCGGATGTTCGATCCCGACACCGCGGACGCGGCTTGGCTGCAGGCGACGTCGGACGCGCTCGGCGCCGCCCGCCCGGCCACGGCCGCGGCCGAGCTGGAGGCATTCCTGTCGAGCCATTCGCCGACGTCGCTCGTCGACGCCGCGCGCGTGGAGACCGCCGGCCTGGCGCTGTTGTCGGGCAACGACGCGCCGGCGCGCGAGGTGCGCCAGCTCGTCGACCGCGGCAGCCTCGCGCCCGAATTTCTGGCCCGCCTCGGCTGGTGGTATCTCCGCGCCCACCGCCCCGCCGACGCCGGCGCCGTCCTGGAGAAGGCGCGCTCTCTTCGCCCCGGCGACGCGGAGGTTCAGAACGCGCTTGCCTGGACGATGCTCGAGGAAGGCAAAGCCCCTTCCGCCGTTCCCGCGAGCACGCCCGACGCCCAAGTGCGCGACGCGCTGCTGGCCTGGCAATCCGGCCGCAAGGCCGACGCGCTGCGGCAATGGTCCGCGGCGGCGCAGTCGCGGCCGCAGTGGCTCAACCCCGCGTGGCGCGCCGCGCTCTATCCGCCGCGGGTCAACGCGCTCGCGCAGCAGCTCGATGCGGAGCGCGCGAAGCGCGTGAGATTGTGATACGATCTCACGCGTATCATGAAGCGGAACCGCAAGGAACACGTGATCGCCGACGCCGCCGATCTCTCTTTCCTGCAGGAGAACAGGCACGCCGCCGCTGCCGTCCGCGACTTCATCACCCAGCTGCAGCGCGAGAAGCGGCGGGACGCCGCGATCATGGCCGCGATCGAGCGCGACGGCGAGGTTCCCAGCGCGGTGCACATGGAGACGATCCGGCGCTATGCGCAATTGCGCGTCGAGATCATGAAAAAAGTACCGTTCTTGCGCAGCGGCGACATCGCCGGCCTCAGCGGCTCCAGCGCGCGCAATACGTCCGCGAAAGCGAGCCGCTGGAAAAGTGAAGGCCGCATCTTCTCCGTGCCGTGGAGGGGCGTCGACCATTACCCGGCCTTTCAGTTCTCTCCCGTCGATGGGGAGCCGCTGCCGGTGATGCAGAAAGTGCTCGAGATCCTCACTCCCAAGCGAAACGACTGGCAGATCCTCTGCTGGTTTTACGGCAATAATGTGTTCACGCCGGACGAGTGTCCGCCGATGGACGCCATCGCCACCCATCCGGAGACTGTCATCAAGGCCGCGGAGTGGGAAGTCAAACCGCTCTTTTGATCGATGACCGTGCCGGATCCTCCGTCGAATCCTCGGCCGCGCGTGGTCACCTGGCCTGCCGGCAGAACGTTCACCCGCATTCATCCGCTGGCGTTCCGTCCGACTGAGTTCCACGTCGCATTCCAGGCAGGCGTTGAAGGCCGTTTCCACTTCTTCGAGCGCGCCGATACCGTGGCCGTACCGGTACTCTATGGTGCTGAAAACGCCGACGCCGCAATTGCCGAAGTTCTTTTTCGATCGATACCGTTGCGTGCTCCGGAGAAAATGCTCGCGGTCGATGAACTGGATGGCCTCGGCCTCAGCCTCATCACGCCGAAGCGGGACCTCTTGCTCATCGAGCTCTGCGGACACGGGCTCCGCCGCCTCGAAGTGACGGCCGAGGAGCTCACGAGCAGCAGCGCGGCGGAATACCCGCGCACCATCGCGTGGGCCAAGCGCCTTTACGAATCCGTCCGCCGCGCCGAGGGACTCCTTTGGATGTCGCGGCAGTTCAACTCCGCGCAGGCGCTGATGCTGTTCGGCGACCGCGTCGAACAGAACGATCTCGATCACGGCGAGCCGCTGGCGCTGACATCCGGCAAGGGTCGCGAGCTCGTCGAGACGGCGGCCACCGCGGCCGGAATCACGATTACGATTTAGTGAGATGGAGCGCCGGCGTCTTCGCCGGCTGGCCCGAGAGCGTCTCGCTCTCGGCGGCGAGACGCCGCCGATCCAGCCGCCGAGACGGCGGCGCTCCGTTAATCCCCGATCGGCGGCCCCGGCGGCACCTCGGGCGGCTTCGGCTGCGTGCGGGGCTGGTCGGGGCGGGCCAGAAAGCGCTCGATGTCCTCGCGCAGGGCGTGGCGGTGGGCGAGCTCGCTCGCTTCGGTGACGCCTTTGTCGTCGAGCTTCGCGTGCAGGCGGCGCAGCCCTTCGCTGGCGTCGGCGCGGACTTGGGGGTCGGCGTTCGCGTCGTTGGCGAGCGTCATCAGATGCGCGGCGGCGCGGCGGCACGTAGCGCGCGTGATCGCGCCGGCGTAGCCGCTCTCACGGCGCGTCACGGCCGCGATCACGCCGTCGACGAGCTCGTTGAAGTCGGGGTTCTTGGCGTTCTCGGCGTGGAACTGGGCCATGCGCGCGGCGCGGCGGGCGTCGAGCAGCGCGTCGAGCGTGATCTCCGCCGAGGCGCTCGCGGCGGCTATGGGATCGAACGCCGGCGTGGTGCGGTGCTCGAACAGCTCGGCCACGCCGCCCTCGGTCGTGTCGGCGCGCGGCGGGATCAGATCGAGAATCCGCTGCGGGATCTCCAGGAACGACGGCTCCAGCGTCGTCAGCACCGCGGCCATGGCCTCGCGCTGCCGCTCCGGCGCCACGATGTGCCGCACCGGCTGCGGAATCACCGCGCCGTCCTCCTTCACCGCGTACGTGTAATCGAGGCCGCCGATCGACTTCGCCGCGGCCTCGACCTGATAGCGGTGATGGAGGAACAGCGGCACGAGCGTCTCTTCGAGCGACGACAGCGGCTCGCCGACGCGCAGATTGCGCAGGCCGAACTGCGAGAGCGCGATGCGGCGCACTTCGATCTCGTGGCGCAGCATGGCGATCGGATCGCCCGGCGCGTCCCACAACGACGCCTCCGGATGCGCGGCGCTCACCGGGCGGGCGTGCTGGTCGTTGATGTAGAGGTGCGTGGGCGACTCGTTGCGCACGAAGCGGTCGAGCTCCTGCTCGTTCGCAAACTGCCCGTACGCGTACTTGATCGAAAAGTAGTCGAACGCGCCGAGGCCCTTGGCGTAGGCGTCGGAGAGATCGAGCTTCCCGTCGACGATCTTCACCACCGGCGACGGATAGTCCATCACCGAGGCCCGGCCGTAGCTGCTGGCGGCCATGTTGTGGGATAGGCCGAGCGTGTGCCCGACTTCGTGCGCGGCCAGCTGGCGGATGCGCGCCAGGGCCATGAGCGCGGGCGACGTCTTCGGGTCGAGCTCGGCGAGAGCGCGGTCGTGCAGCTCGTCGTACTGCGGAATGAGTCCGCCGGCGATGAGCACGTCCTGACGGATGCGCTGCGATCCGAGGCGGACGTTGCCCTTGATGATCTCGCCCGTGCGCGGATCGATCACCGACTCGCCGTACGACCAGCCTCGCGTGGAGCGGTGCACCCAGTTGATCATGTTGTAGCGGATGTCCATCGGATCGGCGTCGGGCGGCAGCACCTTCACCTGGAAGGCGTTGCGGAAGCCGGCAGCCTCGAAGGCCTTGCTCCACCACGACGCTCCTTCGACGAGGGCGCTGCGGATCGGCTCGGGCGCGCCGGGATCGACGTAGTAGACGAGCGGCTCGACCGGGTCGGAGATCGCCGCGCCCGGATCTTTTTTCTCCAGACGGTGGCGGATGATCCAGCGCTTCTCCAGCGGGCCAGTGAACGGCGAGGCGTAGTCGTAGAACTCGATGCCGAAGACGCCGACGCGCGGATCGGTGCGCCGCGGCTTGTAGCCGGGCGGCGGCAGGGCCACGAAGGAGTGGTGCTCGCGCACGGTGACGAGCTCCGGCGTGGGCGTGACGCCGCTGATGAGCGGGCCGGGACGGTCGTGCGTCTCGAAGGTCAGGATGGCCTCGACCTCGCTGTTGCGCGGGAAGGCCTTCGTACGCGGGAGGAAGATCGCGCTGCGGTTGCGGTCGAGCGCGTAGTTGCCTTGCTTGGCGTCGCGCAGCCGCTGGGCCACGCCGTGCTGATCGCTGAGGAAGTAGTCGGTGGCGTCGACGAGGACGCCGTCGGCGTCGCTGCTCTCGACCTTGAACGACCACAGCACCGACTTGGCGAAGGAGTCCTCGACGGCGCGGCGCTCGCTCTCGTCGCCGCTCAGGGCCCGGTAGCGCGTGTTCAGCTCGACGAGGAGCACCTTCGGCCCGATGCGGTCGAAGCGGACGATGCGCGAGTCGCCGGTCTCGTTGCGGTCGAGGCCGATCGGATTCGAGCCCACGCCGCCCGGCAGGGAGGTGACGTGGATCATCTCCTGCCCAAGTCTGGAAATCTGCAGATACAGTTTTCCACCCTCGGCGTCCCAGAAGAGCGGAAGGTAGCCGTCGATCTTCTGCATCTTGGCCGTCTTGGCGGGCGGAGGCGCCGGGGGCGCGGGCGGGGGTGGCGCGGAAGCGCAGGCGGCGAGAAGCAGAAGGAGGGCGGCGATCCGTTTCATAGAACGCGCATTCTACGTAAGCGACGCGGCGGCGAACGCGTCCAAACCGCATGCTCACAACTTTGTTGGCGGCCGCGGTGCTGGCGACGAAGTTCGGCGTCCACTTCAGCGGCGACGGTCCGCTGCACGACCATCCCGAATTCGTCACCGACGCCGGGGCGTCGTGGGTGCGTCTCAATCTCAATTTGAATCCGAACGATCAGGATTACACCGTGTTTCTGGCCGCGGGCACGAACGTCGTCCTCACGATGAACAACCGGGATCCGTCGAACGTCGACACGACGTACGGCTCGCTCTCGGAGTGGCCGCGGGCGGGATTCCCGTATCGCTCGCGCGCCGCATACGAGCAGCGCGTGCGCGACGCCGTCGCCGCTGCGCTGCCGTACGTCGCGGCAGGGCGGCAGGTCATCGTGCAATGCGAGAACGAGGTCGGCGACGTGACGCAGAATCCGAGCTCGACGTACTGGCGCGGCACGACCGATCAATATCTCGCCCAGCTCTCCGCGCTCTTCGAGGCGGTGCGCGGCGCGAGCCCGTCGATGCCCGTGGCCATGTCGAGCTTCTCGTCCGGCTCGCTCGAGATCGTCATCAATCCTTCCGACCCGCGCTACACCGCCGTGACGACGCGCTTCGCGCGCATGCTCGGCGAGGGGCAGTACGACGTCGCCGATCTCCATTTCTACGATTGCGTCGAGACGATTGGCGCGAAGGTGGCGTGGGTAACGGCGCGATTGCCGTCCGGGCGCGCCTGGATCTCGACGGAGAATGGCGGACCCGATCCGAATTGCCCATCGACGCCGCTGACGTACTCGCAAAATCCGTCGCGGTACGAAGACCTCGAGGGCCCAGCAGGTGCCGCTGCGGTTGCGCGCCTGCAGCGACGGCGGCGGTGCGGTCTGCCTCTGGTTTTCGCTGTTCGATCTCAAAGGAGAGTCGGAGACGTTCAGCCACATGGGACTGCTCGATCAGACCTCGACGCCGCCGCGCCACAAGCCGGCGTGGGACGCGTTCCGTTCGTTCGTCGCGTCGCAGGCGCAGCCGCCGCGGCGCCGCGCGGCGCGGCATTGAGCTACTCCGGCCCCCAAGCCAAAAAGCGCAATTCGAAAGCGAGGGCGCGGCCGTCGTCGCGCGGCGTGTAGGTCTTGTCGACGATGATCTCCAGCGTGCCCGGCGCGCCGTTCGGATGATTGCCGTGGTAGTCGCGCTGCCAATGCTCCTGCGGCGGCACGAAGCGGTCGAGGATGTCGCCGTTGAGCACGATCGTCACGTTCGGCTTCTGCGGCAGCAGCTCCTCGGGGAAGTTGCCCTCGAGACGCAGCACCGTCTCGCCGGCGGCCGCGGGGAGGCGCGTCACCGAGTGGCCGGACATCCACCGCCACTCGTCCGTGTCGGAGCGCTCGGCCTGGTACCAACCCGAGACGAACTGGGCCTGGCTCGTCACCGGCTCGAGGGCCACATCGAAGTAGTGGCGCCGGGCGATGCTCCAGAGCTGATCGTGCGGGCGGTGAAAGACGAAGCCGCTCGGCTTCGTCAGGTCGATCTCGGTGAGGAGCCAGGGGCGGCGGTTGCCGATGGAGAGCGGCAGGGCGCGCTCGTCGAGGACCTTGATGTAGGGCTTGTTCGGCGCGAGCACCTGGATGAACGGGTGCATGGCCACGCCGACGAAGAGATCGTCGCGGCGGGGATCGAGACGGTTGACGGCGTCGACGCCCTGCACCGTCGGCGAGTCGCTGTTGCGCACGACCGCGAATGACGGGAAGGCCCAAGCGGCGAAGGCCAGGGCCAGGCCGCCGCCGATGACGCCTTCGACCGCGGCGCGCTGCCGGGCCACGCGGGCGATGCCGTCGGCGGCGAAGATGGCGAACATCGGGATGTAGCCGATGGCGAAGCGGCTGATGGAGAAGCGGTCGAGCATCAGCCAGGCGCTGACCGCGAACGGGCCGAAGGTGAGGAAGTTGATCAGCAGATCGCGGTTGCGCTCGCGGATGGCCGCGACGATCGACACGGCCACGAAGAGCGAGACGATGATGCCGAGGGGCGTGCAGTCGTACTGCTTGATGAAGAAGCGGTCGAACAGACGCCACAGGGGCGGCCGCTCGGGGCTGCGGAAGGAGTCGACGCGGCTGATGTAGTCGCCGTGTACGCGCACCGCGCTCGTGTAGCCGTCGAACGAGCCGGTGGCGGCGACGGCGCCGCCGAAGGCGACGCCCGTCACGATCACGCCGATGATCGCGGCGAAGACGACGTCGCGCCACGACTCGCGGGCGCGATACCACGTGGCGATCAGCCCCGGCGCGAGGCCGATCATCAGGTTCTGCGGTCTTATCCCCGCCGCCAATGCGAGCAGGAACGCTCCGACCAAATACGCTTCGCTGCTGCGCCGCCCGCGCAGCAGGAACGCCGCGGCGAAGACGACAAGGACGATGGAGACGATGTCGCTGAACGCCGTGCCGCCGAAGAACCAGACGTTCGGGAAGAACGCGCAGAGGACGCCGGCGACGGTGGCGGTGGCGAAGCGGAAGCGCAGCTCGCGCGCGAGCATGAAGACGGCCGGGAACAGCAGCATGGCGGCCGCGAGGTTGATGGCCTGCAGGGCCCGGAAGTCGCTATGGATCACGAGACGGACGATGCGTCCGAGGGCGATGTAGACCGGGAAGCCGGGCGGGTGGGGATGGTGCTGGGTGACGTCGTACGAGCGCATGCCGAGGAGGAAGAGCGCTTCGTCCCAGTCCCAGAGCGAGCGCGCCATCGCGGCGAAGCGCGAGATCGCGCAGACCGCGGCCACGCTCCAGAAGATCGTCCGTTCCCGCGCGCTCAGCGGCGTCAGGATGACGCTCTCCGGTAAGCGTCGTAGAACTTTCCGTCGCCCTCGGCCAGGCGGCGCAGCGGCGCCGTGGCCAGGAAACGCTTGCCGTGCCGCGACGACAGCTCGTCGAGGCGCGCCAGGATGTACGGCGTGCCGAGCGCGTCGGCGTAGCGCAGTAGTCCGCCGCGGAACGGCGGGAAGCCGGTGCCCATGATCATGGCCAGGTCGAGCTCGGGCGCGGAGGCGACGATGCGCTCGTCGAGGATCAGCGCGGCCTCGTTGATCATGGCCAGGAGCATGCGCTCCACGACGGCGTTGGCGTCGGCCGGCTTCGGCGAGCGGATGCCGAGGACTTTGTAGACGCTCGAGTCAGGGCCTTTCCGCTTGCCGTTCTCGTAAAGGTAAAGTCCTTTACCGTTCTTCTTGCCGTGGCGGCCGTCGGCGTAGAGCTTTTCCACCACTCCGGAAGGCTGCATCCGCTCCCCGAACGCGCCGCCGAGGATCTTGGCCACCTTGGCGGCCACGTCGATGCCGACTTCGTCGAGCAGCGCGGCCGGTCCCATCGGCATCCCGAAGTCGATCATGGCCTTGTCGACGCTCTCGATGGAGTTTCCCTCCTCGAGGATGAAGCCGGACTCGTTCATGTACGGACCGAGGATGCGGTTCACGACGAAGCCGGGACCGTCGTTGCAGTAGACGACGGTCTTGCCGAGCTTGCGGGCGAAGTTGGCCACGGTGACGAGGGACTGCTCGGAGCTCTTCGCGCCGCGGATGACCTCGACGAGGGGCATGCGGTCGACGGGGTTGAAGAAGTGCATGCCGACGACGTTCTCGGGATGCCGGGCCCTCGCGGCTATATCGGTAATCGGTATAGTGGAGGTGTTGGTGGCGAAGACCGCACCGGACTTCTCGACGGCTTCGAACTCGGCCAGGACCTGCTGCTTGATGTCGAGGTTCTCGACGACGGCCTCGATGACGACGTCGGCGCGCTGGAAGCCGCTCCAGTCGGTGGCGGCGGTGATGCGTGCCAGCTTCCGCCGCATCTCGCCCTTGGTCATTCGCCGCGAGTCGACCTTGCGCTTCCAGATCTTCGAGGCGGCCTTGTAGCCGCCGGCGATGGCGTTCCAGTTGATGTCGCGCATGCGGACGTTGGCGTCGGTCTTGTCGGCGACGATGTAGGCGATGCCGCCGCCCATGACGCCTGCGCCGAGGACGCCCGCTTCCGCGACCTCGGCGGGCTTGGCGTCGAAGCGCTCTTTCTTCGCGTCTTCCATCATGAAGAAAAGTCGCACGAGGTTCTGGGCGACCTCCCCCTGCACGAGCGGCACGACGTGCTCGACCTCGGCGGCCAGGCCGCGCTCGACGCCGCCGGAGAGGCCGGCCTCGATGACGTCGAGGGCCGCGAGCGGCGCGGGGTAGTGGCCGTGGGTCTGGGCCAGGACGGCCTTGCGTGCCTTGCCGAAGATGACGCTCCGGGCCAGGGGATTGCTCTCGATGTAGAACTTCGTGCGCGTGCCGCCGCGGCGCTTTCCCTTCGCCGCAAAGCTCTTTGCGACGTCGAGGAGAATCGGCGCCGGGGCGACTTCGTCGACGAGGCCCATGCGCTTGGCGCGCTTCCCCTCCACGGCCTTGCCGTTGAGGATGATGTCGAGCGCCGCCGGGAGTCCGATCAGCCGCGGGAGCTTCGTGGCCCCGCCCCAGGCCGGAAAGATGCCGAGCTTCACTTCGGGGAGCCCGATCTGCGCTTTCGGGCTGTCGGACATGACGCGCCAATCGCACGAGAGGGCCAGCTCGCAGCCGCCGCCGAGGCAGGCGCCGTTGATGGCCGCGACCTTGACCGCCGGAAGTTTCGAGAAGCGGTGCAGCGTCTGCTGGCCGAAGCGGACGTACTCGCGCGCCTGCTCCGGCGACGTCGCTTTGCTGAACTCGGAGACGTCGGCGCCGGCGATGAAGACGGACTTGCCGGAGGCGACGACGACGCGCTTGATGTCGGCGGAGCGCTCCAGCTCGTCGACGACGGCGGCGAACTCGGTCATCACGCTCGAGGAGAACTTGTTCACCTTCTCGCCCGGCAGATCGAACCAGACGACAGCGAGGTCGCCCTCGCGCTCGATGCGGAAGGCGTTCGCGGCGCGCGCGGGCGCCTCTTCCAGGGCCGTGGTCATGCTTGTTTCGCTTCCCGCTCTTCGTCGAGGTCGCCGGCGTAGAGCTGATCGATGACGTCCTTGTACTTCTTGTCGATGTTCCGCCGCTTGACCTTCAGCGAGGGCGTGATCTCGTCGTCGTCGATGGTGAAGTCGCGCGGCAGCAGGGCGAAGCGGCGGATCTTCTCCTGCCGGTCGAGGTTGGCGTTGAAGCGGTCGAGCTCTTTCTGGAAGATCTCGCGCACGCGCGGGTCCTGCACGAGCTCGTGGCGCGAGTCGAAGCGCACGCCGAGGGCCGCGGCGTCGCGCTCGAGCTTCTCGAAGTTCGGCACGAGGAGGGCGGTGAGGAACTTGCGGCGGTCGCCGATGAGCACCGGCGTGCCGATGTACGGGGAGCTCTTGAGCAGCGCCTCCAGCGGCTGGGGGGCGATGTTCTTGCCGTAGGCGTTGATGATGATGTCTTTCTTGCGGTCGGTGATCTTGAGGAATCCGTCGCTGTCGATCTCGCCGATGTCGCCGGTGTGGAACCAGCCGTCCTTGTCGATGGCCTGCGCGGTGGCCTCGGGGTTGTTCCAGTAGCCCTTCATGATGTGCGGGCCGCGGGAGAGGATCTCGCCGTCGTCGGCGATCCTGACCTCGACGCCGGGGATGATCGGGCCGACGGTGCCGATCTTCCGCCGCGCCGGCGTGTTCACGCTGATCACGGGCGAGGTCTCGGTGAGGCCGTAGCCTTCGTAGATCTCGAGGCCCGCGCCGATGAAGAAGGCGGCCAGCTCTGGCGAGAGCGGCGCGCCGCCGGAGAAGACGAACTGCACGTTGCCGCCGAGGCGGGCCAGGATTTTCCGGAAGACGAGCTTGTCGGCGATGCCCGATTTGACTTTGAGCCCGAGCGGCATCGCTTTCCCGCTCACCCGATACGGCAGCCGCTCCTCGGCGATCTTCAGCGCCCAATAGAAAATTTTCTGCCGCGCCGCCGGATAGGTGGCGACCTGATCGAGGATCCGCGCGCGCATCTTCTCGAACAGGCGCGGCACTGCGGCGAAGAAGTTCGGCTTCACTTCCTGCAGGTTGTCGGAGACTTTGTTGACGTTCTCGGCGTAGGCGATGGTGCAGCCGAAGGTGTAATAGCAGTAGTCGGCCATCCGCTCGAAGATGTGCGAGAGCGGAAGGATGGAGAGGCCGACCAGGCCGGCCTGGATGGGCAGGACCTTCAGCCCCGTGGCGACGTTGCTGGCGATGTTGCCGTGCGAGAGCATGGCCCCCTTCGGGTTGCCGGTGGTGCCGGAGGTGTAGACGAGCGTGGCCAGATCGCCGGGGCGGCTGGCGTTGCGGAGCTCGTCGAAGCGGCGGCGGTTCTCCGCGTCGTCCGCGGCCCGCCCCTTGATCACCAGCTGCTCCCACGTCATCACGTCCTCCGGCAGCGCGTCGGGCGGATCGCAGACGATGACGGTGTGCACCGAGGGGCAGTGGGCGCGGATCTCCTGAATTTTCTGGAGCTGCTCGGGCGTAGAGCAGAGGACGGCCACGGAGCCGGAGTCGTTGATGATGTACTCGATCTGCCAGCCGAGGAGGGTCGGGTAGACGGGAACGGAGACGGCGCCGTCGGCGAGGATGGCGAAGTCGCCCATGGCCCACTCGGGACGGTTCTCGGAGAGGATGGCCACGCGGTCGCCGGGCTTGACGCCGAGGTGGCGCAGGGCGGTGGCGACGTTGCGCACGGTGTCGTGGAACTCGGCCACGCCGACGTCGACCCACCGGCCGTTCTTCTTCGACTTCAGCACGGCCGGCCGGTCGATGCCGCACGTGACCGTGAAGATGTCGTTGAGAGTCTTGATCTCCATCGCCGCGCTCCCCCTTCGAGCGGGGGCGATCATAGCGCGGCTAGGCGATCCTCAGCCATCGCCACAGTTCAGCGATGGTCGGCCGTTTCCCGTACGAGAGGATGCCCACGCGGAAGATCTTCGCCGTGGCCCAGAAGAAGACGAAGATGGTGGCGATGGAGACGGCCACGGCGATGAGGATGTGCGCGATCGGCGGCTCGGAGACGAGCGCGCGCACGAACATGGTCAGCGGCGCGAAGACGGGCGAGAGCGAGAAGCCGACGGCCAGGCCGGAGTCGGGGTTGGTAACGATGGCGAACATCAGGAACCACGGCAGCATCATGAGCAGCGAGATCGGCGCGATGAGCTGCTGCGCTTCCTTCTCGGAGTTGCAGACGGCGCCGGCGATGGCGTAGATGCAGACGTAGGTCAGGTAGGCCAGGACGAAGAAGAGGAAGAAGTAGACGAAGATCATCGGCCGCAAAAATTGGCTGATGTTGACGCCGGCCATGCTGGCGACGGCCGCGCCCCACGTGCCGACGGCGGCGAGCATGAGCATCCAGGCGGTGACTTGGGTGAGGCCGACGAGGGCAACGCCGAAGATTTTTCCTGTGAGGAGCTGCCGCGGGGACATGGAGGAGACGAGGACCTCGACGACGCGGTCGTTCTTCTCCTGGATGATGCCGCGCATGATCTCCAGGCCGTAAATGAAGGAGGGGATGAGCAGGAAGGCGGCGAAGAGGATGGCGATGATGAGGTTGAGCTCGCCGCCCTTTTTCTGCTCGCCGCTGCGCGAGAACTGCACGCCGTCGACGGGGACGGAGCGCGTGAGGGCGTCGATGGCGTCCGGGTCGAGGCCGCGCGCGCTGAGACGGATGCGCTGGATGGCCCGGTTGGCGATGGAGGCGAGGCGCTCCTGCGTGATGATGTCGGTGGAGGAGCGGCTGTAGTAGGTCATCTTGGCGTCGGCGCCGTCGATGGCGTTCTGGGGGATGACGAAGACGGCGTCGAGACGGTTGGCGGCGTTGCGGTCGGCGTTGAGGCGGTCGAGGTACGGCTTCGAATCGACGTTGCCGTCGACGTAGTCCGCCCGGATGGTCTGCGGAAGCTCGTTGCGGCCGCGCCCGCGCAAGGCCTGCTTGGGATCGGGCCGCTCCGGCGCGATGGTGCGGGTGAAGGCGCTGCGCAGTTTGCCGGTGCCGTCGAGGACGGCGACGCGCTTCTCGCCGAGGCCGCGCGCGACGATGAGGCCGGGGAGGAGCATGGCCGCGGAGATGAGCACGGGGAAGAGGATGGTCATGATGATGAACATCTTCTTGCGCACGGCAGCGAGGTATTCGCGCTTGAGCACGGCGAGCATTTTCCTCATCGCACCACCTCCAGCGTCTCGTGGCCGACTTTCTCGATGAAGATCTCCTCGAGCGAGGGGGCGGCGACCTCGAACTTCCTGATGCGCAGCCGCCCGACGGAGGCCTGCAGGATCTTCTGCGGATCGGCGCCGTCGGCGAGGCTGAGCTCCGCGGCGTTGTTGACGATGCTGGCCTTCAGCACCTCCGGGAGGGCAGCGAGGAAGTCGCCGTCGCCTTCGTAGTCGATGTGCAGCGTGTTCTTGCCGAAGGATTCCCTAACGCTCTCCAGCGACCCATCGAGCACGACTTTGCCCTGATGCACGAGAACGATGTCATCCGCCATCCGCTCGGCCTCCCCCATCATGTGCGTGGAGAGCAGGATGGTGCGCCCCTCGTCCTTCAACTCGCGCAGGAGGTTCCGCACGATCACCATGTTCACCGGATCGAGCCCCGACTGCGGCTCGTCGAGGATGATGAGCTCGGGGTCGTGCAGCAGCGTGCCGATGAGCTGGACTTTCTGCTGGTTGCCCTTCGAGAGCTCCTCGACCTTGGCGTCCTTCTTCTCGCCAAGCTCGAAGCGCTCCAGCCACCGGTTGATGCTCGCCAGCACCCCCGCCCCCCGCCGCCCCTTGATCTCGGCAAGGAACTGCAGCTGCTCGACGACTTTCATCTGCTTGTAGAGCCCGCGCTCCTCCGGCAAGTACCCGATGCGGTCGCGCGCATCGCCGCCCCCCGCCCCACCCACCCACTCGATGGAGCCCGAGTCGGGAAGGAAGATGCCGGTGATCATGCGGATGGTGGTGGTCTTCCCCGCCCCGTTCCGCCCGAGGAGTCCGGTGATGGTGCCCCGGCGGACGGAGAAGGAGACGCCGTCCACCGCCCGGACCGCACCAAAGGTCTTGACTACATCGCGAACCGCCAGAACAACGGACATACGCCGCAACCTCGCTCTCGAAATCGCGGCGTATTGTACGTGGAGGGGCGGTTAGGGTTATGGATGTGGGGGGACGCTAGCCGGATCATCAAGCGGTGAAATCGTAAAGAAGTTCTTCAGCACGACAACGATTCGGTGGAATTGGCGCGTCACCCAGTCACCCGCTTCGCTTCGCCCCTCTGGAGCGGCGGAGGCAGCGACAGCGACAAAGAACATAAAGACAACAGCAATTAAGAGACGCGGAGTACGGACTTGCATGTAACCCTCCCTGAGCTCGAGTAGCTCGGCTTGCGGAGGGCGCCCTTGCCTAGGAGTGTCTCAGGCGGGTGTTTCCCTACCCCGAATTGTCAATCTGCGAAAAGACTCAGCGTTGACGGACGGGAGTTGAGGACGGTTGCACGAATTCGCGAGACAGCTTTCTCATCCAGTTCACCGGAGATCGCCGCTTCCCGCAGCAACGCGATGGCCGACATCGCGGGTTCGGTTGTGGACAGCCCAGCAGACAAAAAGTAGCTCAAGGCCTGTCGACATTCACCCGCTACTTCACTCATGCAGCCGCCGACCACCAGCGCATATGCGATGTCCGTAGTGATTTCTGCGACGTCATGCGCCATGTTCGAGACAATAAGTTCGTCGCGTGCCGCCCGAAGCACATCCTTTGCTTCAGCCAAACGCGCCCGCGAAAGCAGCGTGAGTCCAAAAGCCCATCGCGTTTTTGCCATCACGGGAAACATCCTCAATTTCGAGCTTGCCTCGATCGCCATCGCAAAGTACCGGGTCGCCGCGTCGAAGTCGCCAATGTCGTTGTAACACAATGCAATGTTCTGCCAGACGCCAGCACGATCTCGCTCAGACAGCGATTCGGCTTCTAATGAGAGATAGCTTGCGAGGGCCTCTTGAGAGCGGTGGAGCATGCGAAGCATGCCCGCCTCGGCCCATCGTGCTGCGATGATCTTTTCCTCCGCACCGTAACGGACGAAAAGCTCAGCCGCCGCGCGCGTCTCCCCCAGACCTTCCTTGAACTTCTCCTGCGCCGCGCAAATCAGCGCAAATACCACCGCCGACCGCGCGTCGTCGAACTCCGAGTATCCGCACTCCCCGAACGCCGAGCGCGACCGCTCCACGGCCCGCACCGCCTCGCTGTACGAACCGGTGAAGTACAGCGCGTAGGCGCGCTCACGCCAGGCGTGGCCGCGAAGGCGGAGCACAGTCGACTGGCCGTAGTGGTCGGCAGAGAGACCCTCAGCCATCTCCGCGGCGAGCAGCGTGAGCTCCAGCGCATCGGGAGGCATCGTTTCGATCGCACGGTAGGAGGCGTCGATCAGCTTCCGCACCATCCCTGCCGTCCGCCACTCCGGGTGGGCGAGCAGGGTGGGGGCCCAGGCCTCGCGCGGCTCGGCCAGCAACGCGTGCACGAAGCCCTCGGCGGCCGTATCTTCGCTGCGCATGCCGCGCTGGGCGTCCTGCAGGAAGGCCAGCACGTTCGCGTTCGGCTCGGCGGAGATCTCCGTCGTGTCCCACACCTCGGGGGACTTCAGGCAATCGGCGATCTCGCGGACCGACGCCAGCGTCTTGCTGCACGTCGTGCAGGCGGCCAGGTGGGGATCGCGGCGCAGCGTCTCGTCGCCGGACTCGAGCAGGGCGATCAGCACCTCCTCGTCGTAGTGCGACTCGGTCATCATCGCTTCATCCCCGTGATCGTCAGGTAGATCTCGCGCACGCGCTTGAGGCAGTTGTGGATCAGCTTCTCGGCGTAGCGGTTCGTCGTATCCATCTCGCGGGCCACGTCGCCAGCGGAGCGTCCCTCGAAGTAGTGCAGGTAGAGCGTCTGCCGGCAGCGCGGCTGCAGGTACTCGAGAGCCTGGTGAACCGTCAGCTTCTGCACCTCGCGGTCCGCCACGCCGTTCGACATCGGGTCGCAGCGCTCGCCGTAGTCGTCCGGGAGCGACTCCGTGCGGCCCTGGGCGCGCCAGTAGTGGCGGCTGGCGTTGCACATCGCCGCGACCAGCCACGCCTTCGCGTTCTCGATCTTCGTCCCCGCCTGCAGATAGGAGAGGAACACTTCCTGGATCAGATTCTCGGCCTCGCACTCCGGGATGCGGAACTTCTTGCAGCCGACCGAGAGCAGCAGCATCCGATACTCGACGTACATCACCCCGACGTCGACGTCCGCCGGCGCTTCCGCGGGCGCAGCAGGGGCCGACTTCGCCGACTCGTCGGCGTTCGCCGGGGAGATCACTTCCAGTGTGTTTTGTTCCAGCACCGGCGGCCTGCGTCTTCGTTAATTATGGATGAGACCTGGCACACCATACCACGAAAATCAGTTACGGCGAAGTTCCTTCTTTCGGACTGCCTCCCGCCCCACGGTGGTGCTATTCTGCGCGGTCGCGTTGCGCGGAAAGGAAGTCGATGGATTCTCAACAGATTGCGAACAGTGTCGACGACGTCTGGAGCTCCTCGATTGTCGACACGCTGCAGCGGTACATCACCATCCCCAACCAGTCGCCGCTCTTCGATCCCGACTGGCGCCGCCACGGCTACATGCATCAGGCCGTCGACCTGGCCAAGCGCTGGGTCGAGCAGCAGCACATCCCCGGCCTCACCATCGAGAAGCACGAGGTCGAAGACCGCACGCCCGTGCTCTTCCTAGAGGTCGAGGGCGATCCATCGTCCACCGTGCTCATGTACGGACATCTCGACAAACAGCCGGCCATGGTCGGATGGGAGGAAGGGCTCGGCCCGTGGACTCCGGTGCTGCGCGACGGCCGCCTCTACGGCCGGGGCGGCGCCGACGACGGCTACGCCATCTTCGCAGCCGTCTCCTCCATCCGGGCCCTGAAGCAGCAGAACATCGCCCACTCGCGCATCGTCGTCATCATCGAATGCTGCGAGGAGAGCGGCTCGACCGACCTCCCCGCCTACATCGACCTCCTCGAGTCGCGCATCGGCACGCCGCGCCTCGTCGTCTGCCTCGACAGCGGCTGCGGAAATTACGAGCAGCTGTGGATGACGACGTCGCTGCGGGGGTCGATCGTCGGCAACCTCAACGTCGATGTCCTGACCGAGGGCGTGCACTCGGGCGACGCCAGCGGCATCGTGCCGGAGAGCTTCCGCATCGTGCGCATCCTCCTCGACCGCCTCGAGGACGCGGCGAGCGGCGAGATCGTGCCGGAGTGGCTATACGTCGACGTCCCGCCGCTCCGCCTCCAGGAGGCCCGCGACACGGCCCGCATCCTCGGCGACGAAGTCTGGAGCAAGTTCCCGTTCCTCCCCGGCATGAGCCCCGTGACCAAGGAGCCGTTCGAGCTCCTCGTCAACCGGACCTGGAAGCCTGCGCTGGCCGTCACCGGGCAGGCAGGACTTCCGGATCTCCTGCAGGGCGGCAACGTCCTGCGTCCGACGACCTCGATCAAGCTCTCCCTGCGCATCCCGCCGACGCTTGACGCCACGAACCTCGAGGCCCGGCTGAAGAACCTGCTGGAAAGCGATCCGCCCTACGGCGCGGAGGTCGTCTTCGAAACGGAGAAGGGCGCGGCCGGCTGGAATGCCCCCGAGCTCGCGCCGTGGCTCGAGGAGTCGGTCGAGCGCGCCTCGCGCACCTACTTCGGCAAGGGGGCGATGACGTGGGGCGAAGGCGGCTCCATCCCGTTCATGGGCATGCTCGGGGCGCGCTTTCCCAGCGCCCAGTTCCTCGTCACCGGCGTCCTCGGTCCGCACAGCAACGCCCACGGGCCGAACGAGTTCCTGCACATCCAGACGGCGAAGAACGTGACCTCGTGCGTGGCGCAGGTGCTGAGCGACGAGCGCACGAGCGCTTAGGCGTGCCCTCCGGCGTACTTCTTCTCCCCCGCTTCGATGCGGATCGGCAATCGATTCTGCGGCGGCGGGAGGGGGCACGTCGCGTAGGGCGTGAACGCGCACGGCGGGTTGTAGGCGTGGTTGAAGTCGACGATCGTCTTCCCGTCGACCGGCGGTGAGGCATAGACGTATCGCGCGGCGCCGTAGGTCTCGTGGCCCGCGGTCTGGTCCTTGAAGATCACGAAGAGATCCTTCTCCCCCTGCTCGAGGATCGGGTCGAGGCGGTACTCCGTCCCGTCGATGGTGAAGACGAGCGCGCCGGGCGAGACCTCGTCCGACGTCATCCCCAGGACGTTCGTGATCGGGATCTTCTTCGGCGGGTTGTACGGCTCGAAGCGCGCCTCGACGCGAAGCTTCTCGTTCGGCGGAAAGTAATCGAGGCCTTTGAACTCCCGGCGCGCGGCGGACTGCGTGTCCTTCGCGCGGATGGCAAACTTGTCGTTGCGCTTGATCACCTGCATCGACCGCGTGCCCGCCTTGATGATCGTCGGCCCGTTCGGATTCGTGTCGTCGGCGAGCGGCGTGGGCGTCGTCACCGGCTTCCCGCCGATCGTCAGCGCCGGATTGGGTTCAACGCTGACGACGCCGTTCGTCAGCGTGAAGCGCACCGGCAGCGGCGGCGTCCCGGCGATCGTCACGTCGTTCGTTCCGGGCTGCAGCCAGTGCAGACCGACGAGAGTCAGCCAGCTGCTGTCGCTGGTCAGGCGGGCGCGGCGCTCGGCGCGCCATTTCATCTCGTCCTGTGCGAAGTGGCCGGGCCGGCAGGCCATGAATCCGAGGAGAGCGAAGAGCAGGCAGCGTTTCACGTGCGGTAGGATAGCCGCACCGATGGTTTCGAACTGTAGCGGACGTGTGTCCAAGCGGTGTGAGCAGAGTCGCGCCGTTCCGAGGCGAGGAGCGTGAGGCGGTGATCGCGCCATGGAGCGAAGAGCGCAAATTGCTCACGGCCATCCGCGGCGGCGACCGCGTGGCCGCGGAAGAGCTCGTCGAGCGGACATACTCGGCGGTCTTCGCCTCGTTGTACCGGCTGTGCGGCGATCAAGACCTCGCCGCGGACCTGACGCAGGAGACGTTTCAGAAAGCGTGGGCGGCGCTGCCGAACTTCGACGGCCGCTCGCAACTATTCACGTGGCTATACCGAATCGCTTACACGACGTTCCTGAATTACGTGCGCCGGCCGCGGCGGATGACGTCGCTCGACGAGCCGGACGCGCCGGAGATGCCCGACCGCGCCCCGGCCGTCGACGAGCTCCTGAGCAACGCCGAGGAGGCCGAGCGGCTGCGCGCGGCGGTGCTGAGGCTGCCGGACGACCTGCGCTTCACTGTCACCGCGCATTTCTGGGGCGGCCTGGCCGTGAAGGAGATCGCGAAAATCGAAGAGATCACCACCGTGGCCATCCGCAAGCGGCTGCACAAAGCGTTTTCGATTCTCGAGATGTCGCTCGATGAGGAACAACCATCATGAGTCCGAACCGGAAAGCTGACCTGCAGCGCAAGCTGGCCATGGCGCCGCTCCCGAAGCCGCCGGCCGGCCTGGCGGAGCGGATCAAGAGCGAGATTCCGCAGCACCTCCTCGTCGACGTGAGGAAGGAGCGCGAGCGGCTGTCGAAGTCGATCGCCTTCAACCTGCGTGTCGCGGCGTCGATCCTGCTGCTCGTCGGCTCGGCCTACCTCGCGCTGCACATGCTGACGCACGCGGAAGTCGAGCGGACGACGAGGGAGCTGCCGTCGAACGTCGTCGTGGCGCGCAAGCCGGCCGCGGCGCCGGCCGCGCCGGCGCGGGTGGCCGAGGCCGCGCCGCAGCCGGTGGAAGTGCCGCGGGCGCTGCCGGAAGTGAAAGAGGAGAAGAAGACGCGCGATGCCGACAAGACCTTCGCGCGGCGCGAGGAAGCGCCGGTGACCGTGGCCGCGCCACCCCCGCCGCCTGCGCCGTTGCCGCCGGAGCAGCCTGTCGCCGCGCCGCGGCCTGTGGCGCAGATGGACAGAATTAACGTCGGCGCCGCCGCGCCGAGCGCCGCCGCGAAAGTATCGGGCGGCTTCATGCAGGAGGCGAATGCGGCGCCGCTCGCGCTCGCGCCGGCGACGCTCTTCGACATCGACGTCGTGCGCGGCGACAAGGAGCAGCAGCTCCGCGGCGGCGCGCTCATCCAGCACTTCGCCGCGCCGGCCGCGCCGCCGAGCGCGTTGCGCCTCGACGCGGAGACGGTCATGCTCGACGGCACGCCGCTGCTGCGCGTCTCCGTTGATGCGCCGGCCGGGCAGCTGCCGGTCGCCGCCGCTTCGGCGCTCGACGTCGTGTTCGACGACGACAACGTCGTCTCCCATCGCGCCCTCGCCGGCACGACGACGTCGACCGCATCGGCGATCCCGCCCGGCGCCTCCGTCACCGCGCTCTTCACCTTCGAGCCGAAGCCGGACCTCGGGCGCCGCGCGACGATCGCCACCGTCACGCTGCGCTATCGCTCCGTCGACGACGGAGAGGAGCACGTCCTCACGCGCAAAGTGCGCGGCGTCAATGCCTGGGAGTCGGCGTCGAAGCGGACGAAGAGCACGGCGCTGGCCGCGGCGCTGGTGACGCCGCTGGCGTCGGACTCGAGCATTGCGGAGAAGGCGCGCGCGGCGGGACTCGATGAGCTCGCGACGAGAGCGGGCACGGCGCGGGTCGTGCCGGCGACGCCGCCGCGGTGATCAGCGGCGCTTGCCGCCGCCGAAGTTGCGCACCGACTGGAAGTGCACGTCGAAGTAGTTCGCCGCGGCGCGCAGCGCGCGCGAGACCGTCCAGGCGTCCTTCGAGGGCACGCCTTCGAGCGCCGCGCGCATCTGCTCGGGGAGCTTCATGCGGCAGCGGCGGCAGAGCGCGGCGCCGATGGTTTTGTTCAGATCGCAGCGAGGGCAATGCGTCCTCTTCGCCAATCCCTGAACCTGCTCCTTGTTGAAAGTCATGAGGGTTGCTCTCCCAAGGATTATCGCACCTGTTACGGACGCCGCCACCAGAACGTTGTGCCGCGCTAAAATTCGCGCCCATGGGTGAACGCGTCGAATTCCCGTCCAACGGCCACACCTGCCAGGGCTACCTGGCCGGGCGCGGGCCGGCCGTCGTCGTCATTCAGGAATGGTGGGGCCTCGTGCCACACATCGAAGACCTCGTGGAGCGCTTCGCGAAGGAAGGCTTCCTCGCCATCGCTCCCGACCTCTACCACGGCAAGACCACGAAGTCGCCGGACGAAGCCGGCAAGATGCTGATGGAGCTCGACGCCGAGCGCGCCGAGCGCGAGATCGCCGGCGCCGGCGAATACCTGCTCACGCGCGCCGACTGCGCGTCGAAGACGTACGGCGTCGTCGGCTTCTGCATGGGCGGCGCGCTCGCGCAGTACACGGCCACGAAGGAGGACGGCAAGGTCGGCGCCGCGGCGAGCTTCTACGGCGGCTTCAGGAAACTGCCGCTGGAGTGGGACAACCTCACCGCGCCGATCCTCTTGATCTACGGCGAGAACGACAAGAGCGTACCGGCGTCGCAGGGGCGCGAACTCGGGCAGAAGCTGAAGGACCTCGGCAAGAGCGCGGACGTCGTCGTCTATCCGAACGCGAGCCACGCCTTCTTCAACGACACGCGCAAAGAGGTCTACAACGCCGAGGCGGCGAAGGACGCGTGGCGGCGGACCGTGGAGCTCTTCCGGGCCCACATTCGTTGATGGCGATGGCCGCCTCTTCGCTGCAGGGCAACCTCGATTCGTTTACGCTGCCGGAAGTGCTGACCTTCCTCAGCACGGCGCGCAAAACCGGCACGCTCGCGGTGGAGAGCGCGAGCTGGAAGTCGTCGATCTACTTCGACGCCGGCGCGCTCGTCTACGCCACCTCGAACCAGGCCTCGCTCCGCCTCGGCGAGCTTCTGCTGCGCAAGAAACGGATCACCGCCGAGCAGTTCCAGCAGATCGACACCTTCATCCAGAGCGACGGCGGCCGCTTCGGGCAGATCGCCGTGCAGCAGGGCGTGCTCTCCGATGAGCAGCTCCGGGACTTTTTGAAAATCCAGGTCTCGGAGATCCTCTTCGACGCCTTCGTCTGGAAGGACGGATCCTTCACCTTCACCGACGAGATGGGCCTGCCGCCCTACGCGACGACGATCTCCGTCGACCTCATGAACCTCATCATGGAAGGGGCGCGGCGCATCGAGGAGTGGGAGCAATGCGTGCACCTGCTTCCCGACAGCGGCGCCGTCTTCCGCGTCGTCTCCAGCCCCGAGGCGGAGAAAATCACGCTGTCGCTGGACGAGTGGCGGATCCTCTTCCTCATCAACGGCCAGCGCAGCCTCGACGATCTCTGCCACGAGAGCGACGATCCCCTCCACGTCTACCGCGTCGTCTACGGCCTGCTGTCGAACCGGCTCATCGAGCCGGTGGAGAGGCCGCCCTTCGACGACGAAAGCGGCAAGATGCCGGCGATCGGGGCCCCCGACGAGACGTTCAAGCAGTTGCCGGCGAACTTCGGCGCGGAGTCGACGGTGCGCGAGCGCGGCGACGACACGAATCTGCTGATCTCTTCGGAGGCCCGCCTGTCGTACGCCGACGTCGTCGCTCCCGTCGTGGCCCAGCTCACCTTCGCCAACGGCGACTCCGCCGGCACCGTCATCGCCCTGACGGAGAACGAGTACCGCATCGGCCGCCAGCGCGACAACGACATCCAGCTGGGCGATTTAGGGATCTCCGGACATCATGCCCGAATCTACCGCGGGCCCGACGCCTACATCGTCGAGGATCTGAAGAGCCGCAACGGCACCTGGCTGAACGGCGTGCGCGTCTACCACGGCACGCTGACCGACGGCGACACCCTCCGCCTCGGAGAGACGGAGCTCAGGTACCAGGTGCTTTTCGGTGCTCCACCCGCACCGTCGTCTTGATCCCGCCGCGCACGTAGAAGTCGCCTTCCACTTCGATGAAGCGCGGGTCGAGCGCGGCGATGAGGTCGTCGGCGATGCGGTTCGTCACGGCCTCGTGGAAGGCCCCCTCGTCGCGGAACGACCAGAGGTAGAGCTTGAGCGACTTCAGCTCCACGCAGAGCGCGTCCGGCACGTAGCGGATGCGGATGGTGGCGAAGTCGGGCTGCCCGGTCATCGGGCAGAGGCAGGTGAACTCGGGGGCCTCGAAGTCGATCTCGTAGTCGCGCGCCGGCGAGGGGTTGGGAAAGGTCTCGAGGTCCTTGGAGGGCTTCGTCGGCATCACTTCTTCACGGGGGCGGCAGCCATCAACTTCTGGTTCAGCTCCTTGATGCGCTCCTGGAGCTGGGTGATCTTGGCCTGGGCGTCGGCGCGCAGGCGCTCGGCCTCGCCGCGCAGGCGGGCGATCTCCTCGTCCTTCTGCGACTGGCCGGCCTGCTGCTGCGCGGTCTGCTGCGACCGCCACTCCAGGTCGTGGCGGAGGTTCTCGATCTGCTCGTCCTTGTCGGCCAGGCGCGTACGCCACTGCACTTCCTGCTCTTCGTAGAGCCGCTTGATGTCCATCAGCTCCGTGATCTGCGAGAAATCGGAATAGCTCGGGGCCATGTCTCCTCCCTGGCGGACGCGCTCCTCGATCTGCGGGAAGAGCTTGCGCAGCTTCAGCGAGAGGTCGTCGGCGTCGCTGGAGAGCGCCATGGCGTCTTCGTACGAGATCCTCTGGTGGACGAGCAGCGCGATGAGCGACTGGTTCATCGACTGCATGCGGTAGAGGCCGACCGACGACTCCATCTCCTCGAGGATGTCCTTGGTCTGGCCGTCTTCGATCAGCTTGGCGATGCGCGGCGAGTTCTTCATGACCTCGACGGCCGCGGTCATCGTCCCCTCGCGAGTCTTGATCAGCTTGAGGGAGATGATGCCGCGCAGGACCAGCGACAACTGCGAGCGGATCTGCTTGTGCTGGTCGGGCGGGAAGGCGTCGATGACGCGGTCGATCGTCTGCGCGGCGTTGTTCGTGTGCAGCGTGGAGTAGACGAGGTGCCCGGTCTCGGCGGCGGTGAGGACGGTCTGCATCGTCTCCACGTCGCGCATCTCCCCGACCATGATCACGTCGGGGTCCTGGCGCAGCGAGTTCTTCAGGGCCTCGCGGAAATTCGGCGTGTCCGTGCCGACCTCGCGCTGGGAGATGGCCGCGGCCTTGTCCATGAAGAGGAACTCGATCGGATCCTCGATGGTGACGATGTGCAGCGGCTCGCCGTCGGAGATGTGCGAGATCATCGCCGCCAGCGTGGTCGACTTCCCGGAGCCGGTCGGCCCGGTGACGAGGACGAGGCCGTCGGGGATGTTGGTGAGGTCTTTGATGGACAGCGGCAGCTCGAGCTGGTCGATGCTCTGGATCTGGATGGGGATGCGCCGGAAGACCGCGCCGACCGTGCCGCGCTGCATGTAGAGGTTGGCCCGGAAGCGGGCCACGCCGGGCACGCCGTAGCCGAAGTCGACGGAGAGGTTGGCGTCGAAGCGCTCCCGCTGGGCGCGGTTGAGGATCGGCAGGAGCATCTTCTCCAGGTCGCCGGGCTTGAGCGGCTCGGCCTTGAGCGGGATCAGCTTCCCCTGCACACGGATCAGCGGCGGCCTCATCGGCTTGAGATGCAAGTCGGACGCGTGCTGCCCGGCCATGAAGGTGAGCAGTTGGTTCAGCGTGTACGAGGGCTGCTCTGTCGCAGCCGGCGGCGCTGCCGGGACCGTCATTGCCACTAATTATAAGGACTGAGGCATGAGGACTGAGGACTGAGGCTGCGCTCGGGCACGACTCAGTCCTCAGTCCTCAGTCCTCAGCACTCCTTTCACCGTCTCATGATCGAATCAATAATCATCAAAAACGCTTCCTGCTGTTTCGCCTCCGTTTTGTTGACCACGGCGATGGTCTCGCCGATGCGGAAGCGCTGGTGCAGCTCGTCGGCCGAATGCGACGACGTCACGATGATCCGCCGCGGCGAGAGGCCCTTCTGCCGCGCGTACTCGACGAACTTCTTCCCGTCCATGCCCGGCATCTCCAGGTCGACGATCAGCAAGTCGATCGTGGCGTCGATCTTCGGCAGGGCGTCGTAGGGATGGCTGTAGGCCTCGACGCTGACACGGTCGGGGTAGCGCTCCAGGATGAAGTTCGACCAGAGGTCGCCATAGGCGGGAGAGTCGTCGACGATGACGACGCGCTTGCGCGGCAGCTCGTTGCTCATCTGCGAAGGTCGAACTTTACGACGCCTCCCACCACCGTTGCCACCGGGCGGCCGGTCAGGGCCTCGCCGATGAAGGGCGAATTGGAGGCTTTGGAGTGGAAGGTGTTGGTGACCTGGTAGCGCGCCTTGAGGTCGAGAATCGTGACGTCGCCCAGGGCGCCGCGGCTCAGCGTGCCGCCGGGAAGGTTGAAGATGCGGGCCGGACCGCAGGAGAAAAGCTCGATGAGGCGTCCGAGGTCGATGACCTTCTTCAGCACGAGCCGGCTGTAGCAGACCCCGAAGGCTGTCTCCAGGCCGATCACGCCGAACGGCGCCAGGTCGAACTCGACGTTCTTCTCGTCGAAGTGATGGGGGGCGTGGTCGGTGGCGATGGCGTCGACCGTGCCGTCGGCGATGCCGTCGAGGATGGCCTGGCGGTGCCCGACCGAGCGCAGCGGCGGATTCATCTTCAGGTTCGTCGAGAACGACTGCACGGCGTCGTCGCCGAGGGCGATGTGGTGCGGGGTGACTTCGCACGTGACGCGGACGCCGGCGGCGCGCGCGCGGCGGACGGCGTCGATCGCGCCCGCGGTGGAGGCGTGGGCGATGTGCACGTGCGACTTTGTCAGCGCGGCGAGGATCACATCGCGGGCCACGAGGGTCTCCTCCGACGCCGCCGGAATCCCGGCCATGCCGAGGAGCGTCGAGTAGTAGCCCTCGTGCATCACGCCGCCTTCGTTGAGGTGCGCGTCCTCCTCGTGGGCGATGACCGGGATCTTCAGCATGGCGCAGTATTCGAGCGCCCGTCGCATGAGCTGCGCGTTCCACACCGGCTTGCCGTCGTCGCTCACCCCAACGCAGCCGGCAGCGCGCAGATCCGCCACCTCGGCAAGCTCCTCGCCTTTGAGTCCTTTGCTGACCGCCCCGATCGGATAGACGCGGCAGGCGCCGTTGCGCCGCGACTCGGCGATGATCATCTCCGTCACGGCGCGCTCGTCGTTCGGCGGCACCGTGTTCGCCATCGCGCAGACCGCCGTGTAGCCGCCCGCCACCGCCGCGCGCGTCCCCGTCGAGATCGTCTCCTTGTGCTCTTGCCCCGGCTCGCGCAGGTGGGCGTGGAGGTCGATGAAGCCGGGAGTGACGACGAGGCCGGCGGCGTCGAGGGTGTTGATGTCGCGCTTGATCTTCTTGTCGACGCGCGCGATCGCGCCGTCTTCGATGAGGATGTCGAGCTTCGCGTCGAGGTCCTGCGACGGATCGACGACGCGGCCACCGGTGATCAGCAGAGTGCTCATTCGGCCAGGTGCGCCCCTCCCAGCAAATACAAAACAGCCATCCTCACCGCCACGCCGTTCGTCACCTGCTCGAGGATGACGGAGCGCTCCGGGTTGTCGGCGACGTCGGAGGCGATCTCCACCCCGCGGTTCATCGGGCCGGGGTGCATGACGATGGCGTCGCGCTTCGAACGGCGCAGGCGCTCAGGCGTGAGGCCGAAGGTGTTGTAGTACTCGCGCAGCGACGGGAAGCTGAGCTTCCCCTGCCGCTCGATCTGGATGCGCAGCATCATGATCACGTCGGCGCCGTCGATGGCGGCGTCGAGGGAGTGCACGACGCGCACGCCCATCTTCTCGATCTCCGCGGGGATCAGCGTCGGCGGCCCGGCCACCGTCACGTTCGCCTTCATCTTCGTCAGCAGGTGAATGTTCGAGCGGACGACGCGGGAGTGGGCGATGTCGCCGACGATGGAGACGTTGATGCCGTCGAGCCGGCCGAGGCGCTCGCGTATGGTGAAGGCGTCGAGAAGCGCCTGGGTGGGGTGCTCGTGCGCGCCGTCGCCGGCGTTGATGATCGAGGCCGGCAGCCGCTCGGCGAGCATCTTCGGCGCGCCGGGGTGCTTGTCGCGGATGACGATCATGTCCGGCCGCATGGCCATCAGGTTCTCCGCCGTGTCGATGAGCGTCTCGCCTTTTTCGACGGAGGAGCCGCTGGCGGAGAAGTTGAGCGTGTCGGCGGAGAGGCGCTTCTCCGCGATCTCGAAGGAGACGCGCGTGCGCGTCGACGCTTCCATGAAGAGGTTGATGACGAGCTGCCCGCGCAAGGCCGGCACTTTCTTCACCGGGCGCTCGCTGACTTCCTTGAAGCCCTCGGCGGTGTCGAGGATTAAAGAGATTTCTTCCGGGCTGAGAGGCTCGATGCCGAGCAAGTCTTTCGTGCGGAGCGAGGAAGTTTGCGCGCGCACTACTTTTCCATGATGAGAACTTCATCCTCGCCGTCGGTCTCCGCGAGCTTGACCTTGATCACCTCGTTCGCGTCGGTCGGCACGGTCTTGCCGATGACGTCGGCGTGAATGGGCAGCTCGCGGTGGCCGCGGTCGACAAGGACAGCCAGCATCACCTTGCGCGGGCGGCCGAAGTCGATGAGGGCGTCGAGCGCGGCGCGCACCGTACGGCCGGTGTAGAGCACGTCGTCGACCAGGACCACGACCTTGTCGTCGATCGGCTCGGGAAGCTTCGTCGGCTTCACCACCGGTTGCGGGGCGATGGTGGTGAGGTCGTCGCGGTAGAGGGTGATGTCGAGGATGCCGAAGGGCACCGGCGACTTCTCCATCTCCGTGATCTCCGCCGCCATGCGCTCGCCGATCGGGACGCCCCGGCTGCGGATGCCGACGATGAGGAGGTCGTCGATGCCGCGGTTCTTTTCGACGACCTCGATGGCCATGCGGCGGATGGCTCGGTTCATCCGCGCGCCGTCGAGAAGTCGTTTTTTGACGTTCATGGAAATTGGCGCGCGGAGGATAGCATGACCGAAGGGGACAGGGCACAGGAGACAGGGGACAGGTCGTTGACCCAGGGGGCGCATCATCGCCTGACCCACCATCTGTCCCTTCGGATCGCCGAATCAAAAATTCACGGCGCCGGATCGCCTCGAAGTTATTTGGCGCCCCGAACGCACTTCCCTCACCAAGCCCGCCGTTTATGCGATTACAACATAAAAAGTGCTTGGAAGTGCTTGGCGTCACTGGACTTAGTGTGACGATTAGCCGTTGACTCGCACCCCTCTTTTCATAGAATACGCGCCACCAACGGCCCCGATAGGCACCAAAGTTCGTCATTCAGGAGCGCTCATGGATCAACGCTATTCAACGATCATCTTTGTCCCGCACGCGCGGGCGAAATTCCGAAAGTTGAAGGTGTCCCATCGGCTTCTGATCTCTCTTGTCTCCCTCGTCACCTCTTCCCTCTGCCTCTCGACGTTCTTCTCCGTCCAGTACTTCACTTCCCTCTCGCAGACCCACGAGCTGACGAAGCTCCGCCGCGAGAACAAGGACCTCCAGAGCGCCAACGAGCAGTTCAGCAAGTCCGTGGAGTCGCTGCGGACGCAGCTCCACACCGTCGAGGACCGCACGCGCAAGCTGGCCATCATCGCCGGCATCGGCACGCTCGACGAGACCTCGACCGGCGGCGTCGGCGGCCTCCGCCCCACCGACCTCGGCGACAACCCCTACCGCGACGACATCGACAAGATGTCCTTCCGCTCCCGCCGCCTCAACAACGACCTCTCCGCGCTCGAGCAGAAGTTCGTGGCCCAGGCCGAGCTGCTGTCGTCGACGCCCTCGATCGCGCCGGTGCACGGCATCCTCACCGACGGCTTCGGCGGCCGCTCCGATCCCTTCACCGGCGAGCACGGGACGCACACCGCCGTCGACATCTCCTCCGCGATCGGACAGCCGGTCCGCGCGCCGGCCGACGGCATCGTGGTCAAGGCCGAGTGGGCGAATGGCTACGGCAACGTGATCTACATCTCCCACGGCTACGGCTACTCGACGCGTTACGGCCACCTCTCCAGCTTCGCCGCCCATCCCGGCCAGCACGTGAAGCGCGGCGACGTGATCGGCTACGTCGGCTCGACCGGCCGCTCCACCGGACCGCACCTGCACTACGAGGTGCGCCTGAACAACAATCCGGTGAACCCGCTCGAGTACATCCTGAACGCGTTCTAGGTGACAGGCGACAGGCGACGGGGCACAGATGGTGCCCTCGCGAAGACAACCTGTCACCCCTGACCCATTCCCTGTCGCCTAATGCGCATCACGATCTTCACCGGCGACCTGACCGATGCGCCCGCCGAGGCGTTGTGTACGTCGACGAATCCGCGCCTGTCGCTGATGATGGGCACCGGCGGCAGCGTGCGCGACCGCGGCGGCTTCGAGGTGTTGCGCGAAGCGGAGGCGATCCTGGCCGGCAAGACGCTCGCGCCGGGCGCCGTGGTCACGACCTCCGCCGGCCGCCTGCCGCACAAGGCGATCTTCCACTGCGTCGCCAGCGACGCGAGCCATCACTCGTCGGCGAAGATCATCCGCGCCTGCGTGGCGAACGCGCTGGCCGCGGCGGACGAGATCGGATGCAAGTCGGTGGCGATGCCGGTCTTCGCCACGGGGCACGCGCACTTCAAGTTTGTCGAGGCGCTGACGACGATGCGCGACGCGCTCGCGGGGGCGCAGACGAAGGTCGAAGAGGTGATCGTGGTGGTACGCGACGACGATTGGGAAGAGGAGGCTAAAACAATCTTCTTCCCACCATCCCCTGCTCGTCGGCCTCGTTCGTGAAGAGCCAGCCGACGATGTCGCCGGGGACGAAGCGCTGCGCGGGGTAGCCCTTCACATCCAGCGCCGCGGAGCCGTAGCGCTCCACGTCGGGCGCCGACACGTCGCGCAGGCGCTGCTGCCACTTCTCGAAATTCTCGACGCGGAGGTCGACCCAGCCGGTCTCCGCGTAGGTCTCGATCGAGGCGCGGTCGAGCGGCACGGCCGTCCCGTCGGGCGGCAGCGGCGGGATGCTGACGCGCGGTCCGCGCGTGAGCACGAGCGCGCCGCCGCGCTCGCGGAGCATCGGCACGCCGATGGTCACGATCTCGCTGACGATCTCCGGATGCGCGCCGAGGTACTCCTCGACGTTGCGCTGCATGGCGCCGGCGTCGATGGCGCGGATGGCATCGATGTCGTCCGTCCCCGCCGCGGCGTGAATCAGAAACGCTTCCGCCAGCAGCTTCGACAGCTTCGGCGGACCGAGGTGGCCGACGGCGATCGACGGCAGCACCTCGCCGCGTTTCAGGGCGCTTTTTTCCAAACGTCGCATCGCGCGAATCGCGTGATCGCGCAGCACGCCGGCGCGGTAGCTCGGCTCGGTGATGGCGCCGTCGATCGCGGCGAGGACGTCGCGGCCCGTCGACGCGCCGAGGATCTCCATCACCACCGTGCGCGCCACCTCCTCCGGCGTCACGTACTCCATCTGCCGCGGGTAGGTGATGGCCTGGAACTCGCCGATGGAAAAGAAGCCGTTCTCGCCCGTGTCGGCGCCGATGATCTCCAACGGCACGTCGCGGTTCTCGAAGCGTCCGTACGTCGATGAGTCGCGCAGCTCCAGCGACGCGCCGAGCTCCTCGTCGCGCGGCTCGACGAGGTAAGCCTTGGCCGGCTCGCCGCGCAGGGCGATGTGGCGCTTGTCGACGCGGCGGAAGCCGATCATCGCTCCCGGCTTGACCTCTTTCACGCTCGCCCCATGCCGCTCCTCGGAGCCCGACGGCGTCCGCGCCAGGAGGAACAGCAGCCCCGTGTGCGCGAAGCCGATGGCCGACTTCGCCAGCAGCTGCATCGACGGCTTGTCCTCGCTGTGCGTGTAGGGGATGTTGATGCCCATCCCGCCGGTGCCGGTCGTGCCGACTTTCACGTAGACGCGCACCGGCGAGTTTTCCAGCGAGCGATGCAGGATGAGGATGTGCCGCGCAATCTGCGGCACGCCCTGGGCGATGAGCAGCTCGCGCGTTTTCTGCAGCAGCTGCGGGAGGCGCTCGCCGTCGCCGTCCTCGACGCCGCGCAGCAGATCGTAGGTCTCGAGGGCGAGCTTGAACTCGTCCTGATAGCTGATGCCGGTGGCGGTGTTGATGCAATCGACGACGACGTCGGGCTGATGCCGCTGGATCAATTGATAGAGCGCCGACTTCGTATAGTCGGCCTTCGGCGAGAAGACTTCGCGAAAGAGCTCGTCGTAGGCGTCGCGGTCGGCGACGAGGTCGGCGCGCCGCCGGTTCTTGAAGGCCTCGGGGTGGAAGATGTCGCCCCACTCGCCGGCGAGCTTTCCCGCGCCGACTTCGGGAGCGAGGAACGCGATCGCATCGCGCACTTCCTCTTCGCGAAGAGAGGCGATGACGATCGTCTTCGGGTTCAGCTCGCGGGCCGCTTCGCGCGCGACCTGCAGACCCACCATCCCCGCGCCGCCGAGGATGAGGATCGTGTCATTACCCAACCCGCTCCTCCTCGCCCTTCGGCAAGTCCCAGCGCTCGGTGATGCGCTCGTGCGTCAGCCAGCGCTCGCAGTCGAGCGCGGCCATGCATCCCGTGCCGGCGGCGGTGACGGCCTGGCGGTAGACGTGGTCGACGGCGTCGCCGCAGGCGAAGACGCCCTGGATATTCGTGACGGTGGAGTTGTGATGCGGCAGGCAGATGTAGCCCTTCTCGTCGAGCTCGAGCTGCCCCGCGTACGGCGCCGTGTTCGGCGTGTGGCCGATGGCCACGAAGAGCCCTTGCGTGGCGAAGTCGGCGACGTCGTTCGTCTTCAGGTTGCGGATCTTCAGCGAGGTGATGCCGCCCTCTTTCGTGCCGATGACTTCGTCGACGGCGCTGTTGTAGCGGAACTCGATTTTCGGATTGCCGAGGGCGCGCTCCTGCATGATCTTCGAGGCGCGCAGCTCCTCGCGGCGGTGGATGATCGTGACCTTGGAGGCGAACTTGGTGAGGAAGGTGGCCTCTTCCATGGCCGAGTCGCCGCCGCCGACGACGGCGATCTCCTTGCCGCGGAAAAAGAATCCGTCGCACGTCGCGCAATACGACACGCCGAAGCCCTGCAGCGCTTTCTCCGACGGCAGCCCGAGCTGCATGGCCGAGGCGCCGGCGGCGATGATCAGGGCATCGCATTCGTAGACGTGCTGGTCGGTGGTGAGCTCGAAGGGATGCGTGCGCAGGTTGACGCTCTCGATCTGCTCCATTTTGAAGATGGCGCCGAAGCGCTCGGCCTGCTGGCGCATGAGGTCCATCAGCTTCGGCCCGAGGATGCCCTCGGGGAAGCCGGGGTAGTTCTCGACGTCGGTGGTGATGGTGAGCTGGCCGCCCGGCTGCAGTCCCTCGAGGACGAGCGGGGCGAGGTTGGCGCGGGAGAGGTAGATCGCCGCGGTGCATCCGGCCGGGCCGGAGCCGACGACGATCACGCGATAATTCGTGATCCGATCCATGGCGGCGCGCATTGTATCGCGCGCCGCCGAGGCCTCAGATCAGGGGTGATCGCAACGGCAGTCGCCGAGAAAATCGGCGTTCCGCCAGTGGTCGGTGCACCACTCCTGAACGTAATACGACGTCTCGTACGTGTTGCAGTCGGTGACGTAGTCCTCGCGCCAGTCGCCGCTCTGCTGGCCGTCCCGGATCACGCCGGTGTCGCAGTAGATGTCGTAAGTGCCGACCTCCGTCAGACTCGTGCAACCGACGTAGAAGGTCCGATGGATCTCATTGCCGGGCAAGGCGTGCAGCGAAGAGGCGTACGACGTGAGCAGGAGAGCGGCAACGGCGACGGCAGCGATGCGGGTGACGGGCTTGAATTTCATTTCATCCCCCTTTCAGGTTATGCGGGATGATAGACCTATGCCTTTGCGGCGACAAGCTCCGGGCCGAGAAGTTTTTTCTGCCACTCGCGCATGGCCGGGATGGCGTCGAGCTCCGCGACGCTCGCCGGCTTCAGGGCCGCCACGGCGGCCAGAACGTGCCGCGGCGCGACGATGGAAGGATCGATCTTCAGCTCCGCGGCGTATTTGTCGCGCACTTTCTTCAGGGCGTTGATGCGGGTGTCGAGCTCTTTGTCGCGCAGCCACGGCTTCGACTCGCCGCGCTCCGGCAGCTGCTCCTCCGGCAGGGCCATGGCCTCGCGCACGAGGCGCACGATCTCGCGGCCGAAGCGCTGGCGGTGCCCGGGCGTGAGCGCCTTCACGTTGGCCAGCTCTTCGTCCTTGCGCGGCTTCGTCTTCGCGGCGTCGATGATGAGGTCGTTGCCGAAGATCTTGAAGGGGGGGCGGTCGGCGGCGCGGGCCAGCCGGTCGCGGAAGCCGTGCAGCGCGCGCACGACGGCGAGCGAGCGCCGGTCGAGACTGCCGATGCCCTTGAGGCGCCGGAACGGCTCCTCCTCCTCGCGCTCGCTCCAGCGGATCATCTCCAGCCGCGCGAATTCTTCGAGCGCCCACTCCCACCGGCCGGCGGCTTCGAGCTCGCCGCGCATCTTCTCGGAGAGGGCGATGAGATGGCGCGTGTCGGTGGCGGCGTATTCGAGCATGTCGCGCGGCAGCGGGCGCCGGGCCCAGTCGGCGCGTTGATGGGACTTGTCGAGCTGCAGTCCGAAATGCCGCTCCAGCAGGGCCGCGAGGCCGATCGCTTCGTAGCCGAGGAGCTGCGCGCAGATCATCGTGTCGACGAGGTTCGCCGGCGTGAAGCCGAAGTCGCGGTTGAGGATGCGCAGGTCGTAGTCGGCGCCGTGCAGGATCTTGGTGATGTCGCGGTTGCCGAGGACGTCGCCGAAGCGGGCCAGGTCGAGCTTGCGCAGGGGATCGACGAGGAGGTCTTCGCCGGGAACCGAGATCTGGATCAAACAGACTTTGTCGAAGTAGGAGTGCAGGGAGTCGGCCTCGGTGTCGACGGCGACGACGCGGTTCACGGCGACGCGGTCGAGGGCGCGGTCGAGCGCGGGCTGTTCGTCGATCCAGATCATGGTGTTACGCGCATTCCGATCGATCGCATCTTCCGTTCGTACGCCGCGCGGTCGAAGCCGCCGGTCGAGGCGATCGCCCGCACGCCGACCTCGTCGTCGCTCAACGCGAGCATCAGGGCAACGTCCTCGGCCGACGGGACCTTGACCGTGACGCCGTCGACGCCGACCTCGCGCGCGTTCGCGAACATCGAGCCGTAGAGCGCGTTGCTGGCCACGAGCACGTGCACGCGGATGCCGTCGAACGTCAGCGGGATCAGGTCGAGCTCCTCGCTGCGCTCGATCTCCTCGCGGTCGGCGCGGAAGCCGCGGTTCGAAGCCATCGTGGCGATCTGATTTTTCTGCTCCGGCTTGAGCAGGGCGATGACGTCGATCGAGCCGCCGGCCACGTCGCCGCCGAGAAAGGCCGCGCGGGCGACGTTGCCGGCGAAGAGATGATCGATGCGGAGGCGCGTGAGGAGGTCATCGATGGCGTGGATGGCGCTGACGTAGCGCGGAGCGGCAGGGAGCGAAGTCAAGCGTGCAAGAGATAACACGAAGAATAGCGAATTGCGAATGCCGAATGGAGAATTGAGAATTCTTCATTCTCGATTCTGAATTCGCAATTCGCTATTCGGCTTCTACAATCTCTCAGTGCGGCAGTCCCTTTTAGACACCATTTCCCGCCACTGGGGTTACGACTCCTTCCGTCCCCTGCAGGAAGAGGCCATGACCGCGGTGCTGGAGCGGCGCGACTCGCTCGTGGTCCTTCCAACCGGCGGCGGCAAATCGCTCTGCTATCAGGTGCCGGCGCTGCTGCGCGACGGGTTGACCGTCGTCGTCTCGCCGCTGATCTCGTTGATGAAGGATCAGGTCGACGGGCTGACGACGAGCGGCGTCGCGGCCGCGCAGCTCAACAGCTCGCAGTCGTCGTTCGACCACCGCGTGCTCGAGCGCGATCTACTCCTGGGAGAGATCAAGCTGCTGTTCGTCTCGCCGGAACGGTTGGCCATGCCCGCCTTCCGCGCCCTGCTGCGCGAGGCGAAGGTCGGCGCCTTCGCCATCGACGAGGCCCACTGCATCAGCCATTGGGGCCACGATTTTCGTCCGGAGTATCGGCAGCTGCGCTCGCTGCGCGACGATTTTCCCGAGGCCTCGATCCACGGCTACACGGCCACGGCGACGCAGCAGGTGCGCCGCGACATCGCCCAGCAGCTCGCCCTTCGCGACCCGCTCGTCCTCGTCGGCGACTTCGACCGCCCCAACCTCACCTATCGCGTGCTGCCGCGCCAGGACGAATGGAGCCAGGTGCTGGCAGTGATCGAGCGGCACAAAGGCGAGGCCGGGATCATCTACTGCATCCGCCGCCGCGACGTCGACGATCTCACGGCGAAGCTGCGCAAGAAGGGGATCGACGCGGTCGCCTACCACGCCGGCCTCACCCGCGACGAGCGCCGCAACGCGCAAGACCTCTTCGCCTCGGAGCGCTGCGATCTCGTCGTGGCCACGGTGGCGTTCGGGATGGGCATCGACCGCTCGAACGTCCGCTTCGTCCTGCACATGGCCATGCCGAAGTCGGTCGAGCATTACCAGCAGGAGAGCGGCCGCGCCGGCCGCGACGGATTGGAGGCGGAGTGCACGCTGCTCTACTCCGGCGCGGACGTGGTGCTCTGGCGCTCGATGATCGAGAAGGGGAACGACGAGGTCGAGCGCGATCCGAAGTGGGTGGAGTCGGCGACGCGGCACCTCGTCGACATCGACCGCTACTGCTCCGGGACGACGTGCCGCCACCGCGCGCTCGTGGAGTATTTCGGCCAGCGCTACGAGGCCGACTCCTGCGCCGCCTGCGACCTCTGCCTCGGCGAAACCGAGGACGTGCCCGAGGCGCTGGTGGTGGCGCAGAAGATCGTCTCCTGCGTCGTGCGCGTGAACCAGAGCTTCGGCGCCGGCCACGTGATCAGCATCCTGCGCGGCGAGAGCAACGACAAGGTCCGCGCCCGCGGCCACGACCGCCTCTCCACGTTCGGCCTGCTGAAGGGAAGCACGCGGAACGAGGTCCGCGACTGGATTTTTCAGCTCGTGGCGCAGGGCTATCTCGACCAGGCCGACGACATGTATCCGGTGCTGCGCCTCACCGAGCGCTCGCGCGCGCTGCTGCGCGGCGAGGCGGAGATTCGCCTGCGCCAGCCGGTGGTGGGGGTGCGGGCGAAGAAGAAGGAGCGGCGCGAGCGCCTGCCCTACACGGACCTCGGCGCGTACGACGTCAATCTGTTCGAGGCCCTGCGCAAGTGGCGGCGCGCCGAGGCCGAGGAGCGCGGCGTGCCGCCGTACGTGATCTTCGGCGACCGCACCCTGCGCGAGCTGGCCCGCGTGCAGCCGTCGACGCTCACGGAGCTGCGCGAGATCTACGGCATCGGCGACGCGAAGCTCGAGGCCTTCGGGAAGGCCTTGATCGAGCTCGTCTCGGCGCGGGCGTGATCATTGCGGGCGCAGCATCGGCGGCAGATTGAGCGCCCGGATGGCCGTGGCGATCTCGGTCAGCGCCGTGTTCGGGTCCCTCCGCACGATTCCCTCCGCCTGCATGCGCACGTCGTTGGCGAAGGCGAAGGCGGTGTCGTACTTCGCGGCCTTGCCGCAGATGACGTCGATGACGTGCCGGCCGAGGGCGCGGTAGCTTTCGAACTGCGACTCGGAGAAGAACTGGTCCGAGGTCGACTCGTGCGGGAAGTCCGGCGACGTCTGCATGTAGTTGTAGACGTCGCGGGGGAGGTAGTCCTCGTCGTAGACGCTCGGCTTGAGGTAGATGAGCGTTCCGTCGGGGGCGCCTGGGTCGACGGCGTTGTAGCGGATCGTGGCCGTGGCCATGTAGCTGCCGGGGCGGAGCGGCTGGCCGGGAGCGGAACGCGGGACCATGTCGCGGCTCTTGATCTCGATGGGGACGCCGAGGTCCGTGCGGATCTTGCGGATGGCGTTGCCGAGGTCATCGAAGGTGAAGGTCGGATCGCAGCCGCCGTCGCTGACGACGATGGTGCGGCAGCGGCGCAGGACCATCTCGTACAGGGCGAGATTCTCGAAGTGGCCGCCGTCGGAGAGATAGATCCAGGGGCAGCGGTCGTTCGTGTTGCCGGTCATCTCCCAAAACAGCGTCTCGAGGTTGCCGCGGGGGCTGGACTTCGAGAACGAGCTGCCGCCGTGCAGGCCGGGGTTGCCGAGCCAGGAGCCGAGGCGGACGTTGAGCAGGGTCATGATGAACGCCAGCGGCGTCGACGAGTTGTAGCCCTGGTTCGGGCTGGCCGCGGCGCCGGAGATGGCCACGGCGGTGCCGAGAGAGATGCCGTCGTCGCCGCCGTATTCGCGCGAGTCGCGGTAGCCGAGGTAGAGGCTGCCGCAGTGCAGCGGCGTGGCGGTGAAGGACTCCCCTTTGCGCTGCTGCCAGGCCAGGTTGCCGCCGGCGACGAGGTTCAGCGTCGTGTTGACGACGTGGAACGGCGAGCGCCGGTCGGCGAGCTTCTTGATCGACGGGAACGTCGCTTCGAGCGTCTCGCGGTTGCGCCGGAGCATGGCCACGGGCGAGCCGTCGGCCTTGCCGGTGGCGAGGTCGATGGTCTGCATCTGCAGGTTGACGCTCTGGGTCACGCCGGCGATGAGCGACGACGCGATCGGCCCTTTCTCGATCTGCGCGCACAGCTTGCCGTCGAGGCCGTTCCAGATCGTCTTCTCCACGCCCGAGGCGCGGTTCTTTGCGATCTGGGCGACGAAGGCGCCGGCGTCGTGGAAGCTCGTCGTCCAGAGCAGCTGCGGGCGCAGCTCATACATCTGCAGGTTGTCGTTCTCGTCAAAGCCGGTGAAGCGGTCCGGATCGCGGCTGTAGCGCGACGCGCCGAGGTAGGCGCGGATCAGGCGGTTGCGATAGAGGCCCTGCATCGAGAAGCGGTTCACGCCGATAAACGTGGAGAGGATGGCGGAACCGATGGCGACGATGATGATCGCCCACACCTCGTCGGGCTTCGTCCCCTGCACGAACTTGAGGTGGCGCACGCCGCGCGCGACTTCGACCGAGGCCAGCGGAAGCTTGGCCTCGTTCTTCTGCTCGAATTGCGTGCCGATGCCGTAGCTGTTCACCGTCGCCGTGAACTGCGACTCGATCCGTTCGCGCTCGAACTTCGCGGCGTCCTTCGGCCGTTCTTTGATGGCCAGAATCAATTCCGTGGTTCCGAGAGAGATGGCGGCCAGGAGAACGAGGGCGAAGAGCGGAACGACCAGGCCGGCGAGGGCGCTGGCCGCCCCGGAGCTTTTCTGCTTGTCGTCGGCCGGCGTCTTGGCGCTGCGGCCGATGAGCGCCGCGGCGATGCCGGAGACGCCGCCGATCGAGCCGAGGATGATCGGCGCGCGGTAGAGCAGCACCGGGCCGAAGACGGCCACGAAGGAGAGCCCGCCGATGATGACCGCGACCATCAGCAGCCAGGCGCCGGCGCGGCCCCACCACTCGCGGTCGTTGTCCTCGTTCCAGCGGCTGGAGATGCCGACGAAGAAGCTGGCCTGCACGAAGAAGACGATGAGGACGAGGGGCACGGCGAAGCAGATGTAGAGCTCTTCCATTGGCAGCGGCGTGAGGATGCGCCGCCAGATGTCGCCGGCGTTCGGATCCGGGACCTTCATCAGCGGCGTGGGGAAGACTTTCTTCGCCAGGAGGTAGAAGAGGGCGACGGAGGTGGCCAGGCCGACGAATGCTGCGACGACCTCGAGGAGGAACTTGTAGAGCGTCTGCCGCCCGGCGGCGCGCGAGGCGGCCTGGCGGCGCTCGGCGAACGACGCGCCGAGGAAGCGGTAGTAGTAGATCGCGCACGGCACGAGCGTCATCGCCGCCGCGCAGATGACGGCCCAGAGCTTGGCGTCGCCGAGGAACGGGTACTGGCCGTAGAGAATGTCGCGGGCGTTCTGGGCCCAGAAGACGCTGATGCAGAAGGCGGCCACGGTCAGCGGGGCCACGCAGCCCCAGACGAACCATCCGTTGGTGTTGATCTTCCACGAGGTCGATTCGCGGCCGTGCTTCACGGGCCGGGCCGCGCCGATGTAGCCGAAGCCGGCGGCGAGGGCGAGGGCGGTGATCGCGCCGAGTGTGTTCAAGGGGTCGCCGAGGTTGCCGCGCAGGACGTTCTCGTAGATCCGCGGCAGGGCCAGGACGCCCGCGAGCACCGGCAGGAGCACGAGGAGGTTCAGCAGGAGATTGCGGATGTAGAGCGCCGCGAGCGTCCAGCTGTCGGCGGAGAGGAAGCCGAGCTTCGGGCTGAGGTAGTTGCTGTAGTCGCGGAGATGGCGGAGCGGCTGCGGCTCCGGATCGATCTTCGACGTCGGGCGTTTGTCCGCCGGCGCGTCGGCGAGGCGGCCGGTGTCGGCCCGGACGAGGTCTTCCTGCACGCCGGCGATGCCCTTCTCATGGCGGCGCGACCACGACGAGAGCCAGCTCCCGATGTAGCCGCCGCCCGAGACGGTAGAGAGGTAGTCGAACTTTTTCAGCACGCCGGTGCCGGCCAGGCCCTGGATGACTCCAAGCGCGAACGTTGCGCTGCGGATGCCGCCGCCGGAGATGCAGAGCGCCGAGCGCGCCTCGGCGTCGGGCTTGGCGTGCAGCGTGGCGTAGAGGTGCTCGAGGCGGACGTCGCGGAAGTGCCGCACGGCGCCGCCCATCGCTTGGTCGGCAATGCGCCTCCGCGCCTCGGCGGTCTTGTCGATCTGGTCCGAGGTGTAGAGCTTCAGGAGCATGCGGCCGTCGTCGGTGATGGCCGGCGAGCGCTCCAGCGCGGCGACGTTGCCGCCTTTGTCGACGAGGTCGTTGAGGACCGCGAACGGCTCGCCCGTCAGCCCGCACGCGGCCAGGTAGGACTTCGCCCACTCGGGGTCGAGAATGTCCTTCTCCTTCTCCCGGTACGTCGCCGGCGGCTTGTCCGCGAGCGGGCCGTGGATGGCTTCGTACTCCTGCTCCAGCACTTCGTGCACGTCGAGCGGCAGGGACGTCATGTGGTCCTCCTGGGTTCCTGTTTGTGTGGTGGAAGGGTGATTTTCCACCTTTCCGACTTCGAAAGAAAGGGTAAACTGCGCATGGGTCCGTTTCATGGATGATCGCCGGCGGAGCGGCCGCTTCGAGCCGCTGATTCAGATTCCCGCGAAGGTCGGGCGACGCGACGGCGTGGTGCTGAACGTCAGCCACCGCGGCGCGCGCGTGCGCCATCCCGGCAGCCTCACGCCGAGCCAGGTCGTGGAGCTGTCGTTTCCGTGCGCGGGCGGACAGTTCTACAGCCGCGCGCGCGTCCTCTCCTGCCGGGCCGTGCCGCTCAAGGAGCCGAGCGGACTGATGGTGTTCGAGTCGCGCTTCGTGTTCGCGAACCCGTCGGCGGAGGCGCTGGCGCTGCTGGAGAAATTGCTCGACCGATAGGTCCGGATTAGCGATTAGCGATTAGCGATTCGGCCCGCCGCCCCCTAATCGCTAACCGCTAACCGCCAACCGCTCCTCTCAGAACGTCTGCCCGATCCAGAACTCCGTCCGCTTGCCGCGGTTGGTGAACGTGTCGTTGGGATCGATGCGCAGGCGCTTGGCGATGTCCCAGTGCAGCTCCGCGCCGAGGAGCTCGAACGAGAAGCCGTAGCCGACCGAGGCCGCGCCGTCGACGAAGTGGCCGTTCTTGTAGAACGTGTACTGCTGTCCGGGGAACTTCGCCCCGCCGACGTCGAAGAAGAGGTTCCCGCGGATGTTGCGCAGCACCAGCCAGGGCATGGCCAGCACGTCGACGAAGGGGAAGCGGAACTCCAGATTCGCGAACGCGGCCCGGCTGCCGATCATGGAGCGGAAGTCGACGCCGCGCACGGTGTTCAGTCCGCCGAAGTAGTAGAAATTCGAGAACGTGCCGCGCGAGTAGCCGGCGAAGAGGCGCGCCGCCAGCAGCGTCCGCGAGGAGAGCTGCAGGTACTGCCGGGCGTCGACGGTGTAGTCGTTCGACAGCGCGCCGTGCGCCTTCGTGTCGTACGAGTACGACGTGGCCAGCTCGTAGCGGTGTCCGGCGATCGGCCCGAACTCCTTGAAGATGGCCGTGTCGCCGGTGAACGTGCCGCTGACGATCGGGAAATTGTCGCGGCGCGAGAAGATGGTCAGGTTCCCGGTGAAGTCGTAGAACGGGTAGTTGAGCGTACGGACCTCGTATCCGAGCCCGCCGTCGATGCGGTGATAGCGGTCGAACGGATAGCTGACGATGCCGGTCACGCCGGTCTCGCGGTAGGCCTGGTGGCGGTCGAAGAACGTCGTCGAGGCCTCGTTGGGGATGAGGAAGAAGGCCCGGTTGTCGAAGAGGCGCACGCCCCAGTTCGTGCGGTTGTGCAGGTCGAAGTAGAGGAAGTCGAAGGCCGAGAACGACGACACCGACTCCAGCGTGGCGATGAAGCGCCGGTCGCCGAGCATGTCGCTCATGAAGATCTGCGACTCCGAGACGAGCAGCTGATCGGAGGTGTAGCCGGCGTTGACGGAAACGTCGTCGACGAAGAGCTTGAAGCCGCCCGGCTTGTCGATCTTCTCCGGATCGACGGCGACCTCGACCGGCGGCTGGAACTGCGTGCGCGCCTCGGCCAGCAGCGGCCCGGAGGGAAGCGTGGTCTTCTCCGCCGCGTGCAGCGGCTTGTCCGTCGTCGTCGAGTAGAGCCGCCAGCGCAGCTTGTAGTACGACGCGAAGACGAGGCGCTCCTTGTTGTTCTGCCCCGTGAACACCACCGGCGTGAAGCAGCCGCCGACGACGTCGGTGTACTGCAGCAGCTCGCCGTTCTCGAGGTTCAATGAATAGATGTTGTAGGAGGCGAAGTTCGTCGGGTCGGGCGGCGGAGTGACGGCGGCGGGCGTCTTGGCCTTCTCCTCCGCGGTCTGGAGGATGTCGGCGGCCTTCTCGATGTTCCGCCCGGTCTGCTTGTCGGAGGCGAAGAAGATGCGCTTGCCGTCGGGGGAGAACCAGGCGTCGATGTCGTTCCAGTCGCCGCTGGTGAGCTGATAGCGCTCGCTCGGCTGAGCGAGGTTGAGCTTGATCAGCTTCGCGTATCCGTTCATCACCGAGGAGTAGATGAGCCACTTGCCGTCGGGCGAGAAGACCGGCGCGCCGTCAAAGAACTTGTCGTTGGTGACGTTCGCGATCTGGCCGCTGTCGATGTCGTAGATGAAGATGTCGGGCTGGTCGCCCTTGAAGGCGGCGAAGGCGATGCGCCGGCCGTCGGGCGAGTACGCCGGAGAGAGCTGCTGCTCGACGTCCATCTTCACGCTGCGCAGGATCCGGCCGTTCAGGGCGTTGATGATCATCAGGTTCCGGCCGCGTTCTTTCTTGACGAACATGGCCACCTGGTCGCCGTTTGGCGAGAAGGCCAGGTCGCGCCCCATGACCGGGCCGGTGGTGAGCATCTGCACGATCACGTACTCGTACTTGCTCGTGTAGCCGGAGGTGATGTTGCGGAGCATCTTCCGCTCCGGAACGTTGAAGAGGACGACGTCGGCGTCTTCCTTGTAGTCGGTGATGGCCGCGAGGAGGTCGCCCGACGGCGCCGGCACCGGCGACATGTCCTCGCTCAGCACCTCCGGTCCGATCTTGAAGGGATCGCCGTACTCCTGCGGCTCGCCCTTGGCCACGAGGGCCGGCAGGTACTGCTTGCGCAGGTAGGTGCGGAAGCGGGTGTCGAACTCCTCGGGGGTGATGTCGAAGGCGCGCTTGAGCGCTTTGTCGACCGAGTTGCCGAGGGTGTTGCGGTACTCGTAGAGGAAGTCGCGGATGCCTTCCCATCCCCACTTCTGCTGGATGAAGGCGAACACGGCGTGGCCGAAGCGGTAGGCGAAGTAGCCGCCGCCCTGCGCGCGCGTGATCGGCGGGATCTGGTCGTTGACGACTGCGTCGCGCAGGACCATGCGGTCCTTGGAGTCCTCGTCCTGCCCCATGAACGACGCCAGCCCTTCCATGAGCCACAGCGGCGGGTTGGCCGTGATGGTCTTGCCGAGCTTTCCCTGGAAGAGCAGCTCGTACTCGAAGATGTGCGTGAGCTCGTGGTGGACGAGCTGGAGGAGCTTCTCGTCGGTGGTGTCGATGGGCAGCACCATCCGGTTGCGGGTCGGCTCGGCGAAGGCGCCCACGCCCTCGGGGATGAAGTTGAGGTCGACGTTGGTCTGTTCGAACGCCGAGTGGGTCTGGTAGTAGAGCAGGGGGATCTTCTTCGAGATCTGGAAGTTCAGCTTGCGGGAGTTGTCGTCGTACGCGCTCTCGGCCATGTTCACCACGCGCTGCAGCGACGACTTTTCCTCGTCGTAGAAGTACACGTCGAAATGCGTGGAGTGGTAGATGTTCCAGTGGAACTTGTCGTAGACGATCTTGTTCTGCCCGAAGGGGAGGGCGGGTGTGGCGAACACAACAGCGACTACGAACGCGACAATGATCCTTCGCACGAATCCTCCGATCAGTGCTGGGTGCTGAGTGCTGAGTGCTGAGTGGGATTCGTCGCCAACTCAGCACTCAGCACTCAGCACTCAGCACTACAACCCTCTCATTCCGTGAATACGTAGCGTGTGGCCGACGTCTCCTGCGGCACGAAGATCCCGACGAGCTGCCCTTCGAGGGACCGCAAATTCTCGAACAGGCCGAGGATCTCGTCGTAGTTGCGCTGGTCGAACTCCTTGAAGTCCCGGAAATTGTCCTCCAGCATCTTCTCTCCCGTGTCGGCGTTGAAGACGGCGATGTCGATGTCGAAGACGAAGCCGGTGGTGTCGATGAGGACCTGCCGGTAATACGTGTGCCCGTCCGCGGGCGAGACGAACTCCTCGGTCTTGTAGCCGGACTTGTCGGCGATGTCGAAGTCGAGGATGCCGCTGATGATGTAGTCGGCCCCGGTCTTCTGGCCGAGGCTCTTCCAGAAGTCGCGGTTGGCCTCGAGCGACTTCATGTCCGTGCCCGGCAGCCGCGTCGGGGGCATGTCCACGATGCGCAGCTTCGTCGTCTTCGTCAGCTGCTTGCGCAGGTAGCGCTGGAACTCGCCCTGGACGTCGACCTTCGAGGCTCGGTCGTTCTTCTTCTCGCCGTTGTTGGCGATGACGAACGGGGCGATGGCGATCTTCTCGTCGCCGCTGATGGCCAGCTTCGGCTTGAGCGGCAGCTTGAGCTTGACTTCCTGAACGCCCGCGGCGGCGGCCAGGGGGAACAGCGCGGCGACGGCGACGACGGCAATGCGCTTCATACGGCACCTCCGGGATTGAGCGGCGGTTTGGGCGGCGGCAGATCGCTGGGCGGCTGCGGCGGCGGAGCCGGCTTCGGCGCCGTGCCGCCGGTGACGGGGGGAATGATCGGCGGCGAGGCCATCGTGGCCGCGCCTCCCGCCGCCGGCGCGAGCGGCCCGGCGGTCTTCGTCTCCTTCGCCTGCCGCTTGCGGTTGCGGGAGAGGAACTCCACGTATCGGGAGTAATTTTTCTGGATGTACGGATTCGTGCGGTCGAGCTTCAGCGCTTCCAGGTACTCCTTGCGGGCGCTCTCGAAGTCGCCGGTGGCCTCGTACGCGACGGCGAGGTTGTTGTGGGCACGGGCGTCGTTCGGGTCGATCTGCACGGCGCGCTTGAAGCGGAACATGGCCTCGCGCCAGAGGTTCATCTTGGCCATCTGCACGCCGAAGTCGTCCTGCGCGGCCGGCTTCTGCAGGTTCTCGTGCGCGCAGGCCGCGGCGAACAACCCCACTGCGATGACCGCAACCACCCGTTTCATCCAACCTCCTCCGGGCGTATACTCCCCGACGCCCACCTCCCATCGGCCCACCCTTCGGCACCGAAACCACGAATGTCCGATGTTGCGATTCGCGACCGACTGCTCGCGTACGCCCTGCTCGGCTACATCACGCCAGCACGCGCACGCCTGCTGATTGATTCCGGCAGTTTATGCAACGCCGCCTCAGCCAGTCTCATTCGGCAGGGCTTGAGGATAGACGATCCGGAGCGGGAGCGGGAGGTCAGAGACCCGTTACAAGTCGAGCGGGTGCGCCGCGGCTTGGAACAGTATCGTCACGCCGCCCTGACGCTCGCCGACGACGATTACCCCGAACTGCTTCGCCATCTCCCCGACCCGCCGCTGGCGCTTTTCTATCGCGGCGACCTCGCCCTGCTGAAGAAAGCCGCGGTGGCCATGGTCGGCTCGCGCCGGGCCTCGGCGTACGGGCTGAACGCGGCGCGGCATCTGGCCGGCCAGCTCGCCCTCGCCGGCGTGGCCGTCGTCTCCGGCCTGGCCCGCGGCATCGACGGCGCCGCGCACGAGGCCGCGCTCGACGCCGGCGGCGACACGATCGCCGTCCTCGGCACGGGGATCGACGTCGTCTACCCCCGCGCGCACAAGAAGCTCTTCCGGGCCATTGAGGAGCGCGGCCTCGTCCTGACCGAGTTCGCGCCGGGGATGCCGCCGGTGTCGGCGAACTTCCCGATCCGCAACCGCATCATCAGCGGCCTGGCACTGGCCACGGTCATCGTCGAAGCGACGGGCCGCAGCGGATCGCTGATCACCGCGCGCACCGCGGCCGAGCAGGGCCGCAACGTCTGCGCGGTACCGGGGACGATCTTCGCGCCCGGCGCCGAGGGGACGAACCGGCTGATCCAGTACGGCGCCAAGCTCGTGCACGACGTCAACGACATCCTCGAGGAGATTCCCGGCTCGCCGCGCCTCACCAGCGCGCCGGAGATCGCCCCCGACTCGCCGCTGCGCGAGGTGCTCGAGGTCTTCACCCGCGACGAGGCCACGCACATCGACGCCGCGGCGGAGAGGCTGAAGACGTCGGTGGCCGTGGTGTCGGACGCCGTGCTGCAGCTCGAGCTCGGCGGATGGCTGCGGGCGATGCCGGGATCGCGATGGACGCGGATCAGATAACGTAGTTGCCGTTCCCGCTCGCGCCGTTCCTGGCCTGCTTGACCTTCCAGGCGATCACGCAGATCGGGACGCCGAACTGGATCAGCCGTCGCAGCGGCTTGGGGAAGCCGAAGCCGACGAGGAAGCCGACCACCGCCCCGCCGGCGATGAGCTGCGGGGCGTGCTCGCTGGCGAACTTCTCGAGGTCGAGAGTCGTGCGCAGGCGGCGGTCGAGCTCGTCGATGCGCTCGCTCACGCCGTCGCGGGCGCGCTCGATGGCGCGCTCGACGGCCTGCTTCTCCGTGTCGACGTCTGGCATCAGTGACTCCTGACCCGCGCGATGTCGGCCTTGATCGACTCGATGTCGGTCTTGATCTGCTCGATCGACTCGGCGGGCACGAACTGCACGGCCGCGAATTTTTTCTTTCCCATCATCGCCAGAATGCCCGCTCCCACGAAGAGGAGCACGGTGACGATGAGCGTCGACAGCCAGGCCGGGACGCCGAGGCGCACCAGGCCGAGGACGAGGGTCACGAAGAGGAAGCCGAGCCCGAAGATGGCCAGGAACGCGGCCCCGAGGAACATGGCCGTGCCGCCGCTCAGCTTGGCGACGGTGTCTTTGACCTCGAGCTTGAGCAGCGCGATCTCGCTCCGGAAGAGCATGGAGAGATCAGCGGTGAGGTCTTTGACGATCGTGCCCAGGCTGCGATCGTCGTCGAATGCTTCTGCGGTTGCGTTGCGAGCCATGACGAGCCTCGAACGAGCAAGATGTTCGCCAGTTACAATCGCATCATGCCCCATGACGTGGAGCTGGTGAAAGACTTTCGCTTCGAGGCCGCGCACTGGCTTCCGAATGCGCCGGAAAACCACAAGTGCCGCCGGATGCACGGCCACTCCTTCCGCGGCGAGGTGGCCGTGCGCGGCGAGGTCGACCCCGCCACCGGCTGGCTGATCGACTTCGCCGAGCTCAAACGCGCCGTCGATCCGCTCGTGGCCCAGCTCGATCACTACCTCCTCAACGAGATCCCCGGCCTGGAGAACCCGACCTCGGAGATGCTCGCGGTCTGGCTCTGGGACCGCCTCGCCCCGAACGTGCCCCTGCTCCACCGCGTGACGATCGAGGAGACGTGCACGACGCGCTGCCACTACTTCGGATCGGGACCGTGAGGCTCACTTCTTCGCGTCGTCGATATGGAACCGGTGCATGATCCGGTGCACGAACGGCGCGATGAGCATGCCGGTGACGGCGATGAAGACGAGGCCGGAGAAGAGGGCGTAGATCGAGGCGAAGACTTTCCCGGCGTCGGTCTTGATCTCGCCGACCGGTCCCATCCCGCCGAGGATCATCGAAGCGTTCAGCAGCGCATCGATCCACGGGAAGCGGGCGATGTAGCGGTAGCCGAGGATGCCGATCCCGAGGGCGACGGCCACGATGGCCAACGCAAACGCGGCGTGGTGGACGATGCGCCAGGCAAACTCCACGCGCGTCAGCAGGCGTTCCCCGCGTCGTTCGTACGTTCGCTACCTCGCTCTCAGCTTCAGCACGCGCTCCTCGTTGCGCGCCAGCGATGGTAACGCCACCAGGCAGGCGCGCTCGTCGGGAATCGGCGTCACCGAGGCGTTATGGCGCATGATCAGATCGCCGGCCAGCGAAGCCTCGCGCACCCCCGGCGGCAGCCACACCTTCACCGTCGGGTTCTCCAGCAGCGCGCCGCCACGGTTCACCATGCGCACGCCGAAGGAGCGGTGGCTCTGCAGGCGGTCGACGGAGAAAGCGAAGCGCGACGCGCGCGCGGCCCGCCGGGCGTCCGGCGAGAACAGCCGCGTCTCCGCGGCCGCGCCGGCCGCGCCGTCGGAGATGGCCTCGCCGCCCGCCCAGCGGAACGCCGTGCGCACCAGCAGCGTGAACGAGTTGTTGCCGCCGGGCGGCAGGGCGTCGGCGTCGACGCCGATCCAGACGCAGCGCGTCCGCCCGTTCTCCATGTGCATCACCGCCGCGCGCGCGTTCGTCCGCCAGCGCGCGTCGATGGCCATGCGCGGCGTCTCCTTCAGGAACGCCACGTTCACCGGCCGCAGCGAGACGGCGTCGCCCGGCAGCAGCCGCGCCAGGAGCGGCGACGCCGTTTCGGAGAACTTGACGATGTTGTCGGAGAGGCCGTTGTCCGCGCTCAGATGCAGGCCCGCGAGCGGCGTCACCGGCGGCGGACCGATGACGACGACGGCGCCGCCGGCGCGAAGAAAACGATCGAGACTGGCCGAGAACGCCGGCGGCAGCGACCAGATGTCGCAGAGGACGATGACACCCTGCAGGGCCTCGACCTTGTCCGCGGTGACGAGCGTCGGCTGCAGCTCGGCGTCGCTGAGCAGGCGCACCCACGATGCCGCCAGGCGCGACGACGAGCTGGACGTCACCACCGTGACCTTCGGCAGGGGGATGGGATCGGGGACGAGCGACTGGCGCTCGAAGAACATCCAGATCGCGAACGCGCCGAGGACGACGACGAGGAGGAGGAACGGGACGTAGAGCGCGACGTGCTTCCACTCGACGCGGGCGCTGTGCTTGTAGAACGACGGCAGGCGCGGCCGGGTGCGCCGCTCGACGTCGGGCCACGTCAGGGCCACGACCTCGGCCGCCCTCTCCATCGTGGCCGCCGCTTCCTGCGCCGCGGCCACGGCCTCGGCCGGCGCTTCGACGGCGGCGATCGAGCGCGCCACCGCCGCCGCTTCCATGGCCACGACGCGCGTCTGGCGCGCCAGTTTTTTCCGGAGCCGGAACCGCCCTCGTGCCACGCCGTGGGACTACGCCCGCGGCGGAGTATTGGCCGATGCCGCCTCTTCGCCGGGCTTGTACTCGTTGAAGAACACCTTCGCCTGCCCTTCCTGCCGCAACTCCGCCGCCGTCTTGGGCCGCCGGGCCTCACGGACCTTGTAGGCGAAATACGAAGCCACCGCCAGGATGAGCGTCACCACAATGGAGACGAAGATGACTGTTGCGAGGATGTTGACCCAATCGAATTTCATGACCCTGACCTTTCCCTAGATGCGGCCTTTGCGAGCGAGTTTTCCCCACGACATGTCGAGGCCGACCAACTCCTCGAGCGTGGCAAAAACTTTCGTCACGTCGATGATGAGAATGTAGAAGAAGCGGTAAAAGACGGCGTAAATGGCCAGCCCCATGTCCTCGCGCTCCATAAGAATGGCGTGCACGGCGATGAGGAGGTCGAGGACGGTGAGCATGATCCACCACATGACCAGCAGGTTTTGCATGCCGTAAATGAGGGCGATCCAGACGAAGAACACGTTCGCGAAGATGTTCATCGCCGGCCACACCAGGCCCTCGAAAATCATGTACCACAATGACAGCGGCGTGGTGATGTTGACGTTCGTGCGCGTCAGGAGGTGTTTCTGTTTGCGCAGGGCCTGCAAAATGCCGCGGCTCCAGCGGTAGCGCTGCTTGATGATGTCGAGCAGCTCCTCCGGCGCCTCGGTGTACGCGATGGCCTTCGGCTCATAATGGATCTTCCACCCGTCCGCGAGGATTTTCACGGTCATGTCGAAATCCTCGGCGAACGTATCGCTGTCGTAGCCGCCGGTCGCTTCGATGGCGGCGCGGCGGAAAATGCCGATCGGCCCGGGAATGACGTTCACGCTGCGCCAGAAGGCCTGGGCCTTGCGGACGATGTTCAGCCCTTCGATGTACTCGAGGGCCTGCAGCTTCGTCCAGATGTTGTGGCGGTTGATGACCTTGACGTTGCCGGCCACGGCGCCGACGTGCGGGTCATTGAAGTGCCGCACGGCATAGCGCAGCGCCGAGGCCGTCAGACGGGAGTCGCTGTCCATGCAGACGACGATGGGCGCCTTCGAGCGGCGGATGCCGTAGTTCAGCGTGTCGGCCTTCCCGCTGTTCTCCTTGCGGAACACGGAGACGCGTACGCCGTAATGGTTGCCCTCGAACTCGCGCATTTTCTCGTACGTGCCGTCGGTGGAGCCGTCGTCGACGGCGATGATCTCGTAATACGGATACCGCAGCTCCAGCAACGACGACATCGAGGCCTGGATGACCTCGGCTTCATTGAAGGCCGGCACGATGATGGCCACGAACGGGTAGTTGTCGTGCACAGGCTCGTATGCGAGCTCGCGCTGGTGCAGGTAGCTGAACCAGGTCAGGATGAAATGCCGCAGCACGAGCAGCAGGAGGAACGAGGCCAGCGTCACGACGAGGGCGGTGATGAAGATCGGCCCGAGCTTCTGCGGGTATTTGAAGAGGAAGATCGTCGCCGTCACCGCGATGGCGATGATGACGAGGGAGATGAGGAGCTGGGTGAGTGGCCGTAACGGCTTTTTCGGTTCCATTAGTGGGTCTCTCCGAGCGGAGGAATGACGGGCGAGCCGGCGAGCGGCGCACTGTCGTAGTAGTAAGGATTGCGGGGCGTGCGCTCGCCGCGGCCGAGGAGCTGCTTGACCCGGACGCCGAGGTACCAGTGGCGCTGCCAGTAATTCACGAAATCGGTGCCGGAATTGTTGAACGGCGACAGCGACTGCAGGCGGCCGCTCTTGCCGTAGCCGTAATTGCCGACGATGTCGAAGAGATCGCCGGCCGGCACGGTGACGGTCCCTTCATACGCGCGGAGGTCGGACGAGAACGAGCTTTCGTACGCCCGCCCGGCCTTCACTTCGAAATTCCAGATAAGACGGTTGCGGAGGTTCTGCCCGATCTGCACGACCCCGGCGAGGGAGCGGTAGTCGTTCGGCGACCAATAGCGGTTCGAGCGGAAGTCGTAGCGCAAATAGCGGCCGTCGACTTTGAAGGCCAGGAACGGCGACTTGAGGACCCGGAACGACACCAGGCCGTGCGCCGCCGCGCGGCGGTTGCTGTCGGAGATGAAGCCGTACGAGGCGTCGCCGAGCCAGGCCAGGAGTCCGCCGCTGCTGTAGTCGTAATGGGCGCGGGTGTCGTTGATGGAGATCGGGTCATTGAGGCTCAATTGCGAGCCGCCCGCCGGCAAGGTCAGCGAGGTAAGGGTGAAGACATCGTAGACGAGATCGTAATGGTTGAAATCGAGCGCGGCGCGGCTCTGCAGGTTCGGCAGCCACTCCGCGCCGATGCCGAAGAATGGCCGCGTGCCGAGGCCGTTGTCGTAGACATTCGCGCCCAGCCGGCCGCGGACGAGGGAACGGTCGCTCCAGCGGTATTGCCCGCCGCCGCTGAAGACGTTGGCATAGACGCTGTCGCCGGCGTGCTCGAACTCGTGGCGGCCGACGGCGAGGTCGAGGGCCGTGGTCTGGCTGGTCCACTTCTCCGCCGTCAGGTCCATGCGCTTGAAGGTGAAGTCGTCGGAATCGGTCGCGTACGTGTACCGTCCCTCCAGGTTCGAGCTGGGACGCAAATGCCGCGACAAATCGAGCTCCTGCCGCGCGGGCATGTAGCCGGCGTCGAGGGCCAGGGCCTGATTCTGCGCGGCGATGGCGTGGTCGTTCCAGCCGTACCAGCGGTAAATCTGTCCGATGTTGTAGTACGCCTGGGGCGGCACGTCCTGATAGAGCTCGGCGCGCGGATTGTTCGAAAGGTTCGTCACGGCGCGGAACGTGTGGATGGCGTTGCCGAAGTCGGCGTCGTACGACTGCACCTGGCCGTATTCATAGCGAAGGTCGGCGCGGTCGGGATATTGCTGCAATAGGATCTCGTATTGGCGCTCCGAGGCCGCCCAGCGCCGGTCCCAGCTCAGGACGCGCGCGTATTGAACGCGGGCGTCGGTGTCGTTCGGGCGCAGGCGCAGATAACGGTCATAGAGCCTGATGGCGTTGTTGTAATCCTCGGCTGCCGTGTAGGCCTTGGCCAGCGAGAGGATCTCGTCGGGATTCTGGGCCGAGGAGGCCATCGAGGCCTGGGCGTCGAGGGCCTTGCGCCGCTGCTCGAGCTGCGACAGCTCGGCATTGCGCTTCTCCCTGGCGGAACGCTCGAGCTCGTCGAGGCCCTCGATCTTCTGCGAGGAGTGATCGCGCACGAAGCGGATCGTGTCGAGCGTCGCGGCATAGCGTCCGGCCTCGTATTGCAGGCGCGCTTTCTCGACTTGCAGCGCGAGGTTGTACGGCTGCAGAGCGATGGCTTTGTTGACGCGCTCCAGGCGAAGGTCGGGCGAGGAAGCGAGCTGTGCGGAAAGCTGGCGCGCCTGCGGCGAATTCGGATTCGTCTGCAGGAAGTCATTGAGCAGGCGGATGGCGCCCTCGCGGTCGCCGCTCCAGGCCTTGGCGTTCGCCAGGGCGACGGCGGCGTCCTCGCTGTGCGTGCTGTTGTACGCGTCCGCGAGGCGGTCAATGGCCGCGTGGGACGCGCCCATCCACGACAATACGCGCCCGTATTCGAGCTGCACGGCCGGATCGGGCTGCTCCTTGAGCAACTGCGAGTAGACGCGCTCGGAGGAGTCGAGCTGTCCCGACCACGCCAGGGCCCGCGCGTATCGCAGGCGCTCCTCGCGCGTCATGAGCGTCGCCGGCATCTTCGCGTAAATGTCGGCGGCGGCGCCGTAGCTGCCGGCGTCGAAATACGCGTCGGCGAGGGCCAGGCGGTCGGCGTCGCTGCCCGACTTCGCCCGCGCCTGGGCGTCGGCGACATTCTTGTCATTGAGCGCTTTCAGCGACCGCGCGGCCTCATCGCGGACGGCCTTGGCAGCGGCGTCGTCGGGATTGGCGGCCAGCAATTGCTCGGCGATTTTCTGGGCCTCGTAATAGCGTCCGCTTTGATTGTATTGACGGGCGAGATCGAGTTGGTTGGTGCTTTGCGCGAGAACGGTCGCCGCGGAGAGGAGAACGGCGGCGACAGCGATTTTGAGGAGCCTCATGGCGACCCTTCCGTGAGACATCGTGAATTGTGAATTGAGAACTGCTTACTGCTACCGCGTCTCGCCGTGGTGCAACAGATATTCCAGCTCAGCGTTGCGTTGGCGAAGTCTTCTGTTGCGCGGGCTCGCAGCCGTTGTAATCGCGGCGGAAAATGACGGCGATGTGATCGCCCACGCCGCGCTCCACGCCGTCGCTGGGGCGATTGACGATGTGGTCGCCGACCCACATGGCCGCGGAGCCGCCGCCGTCGACGTTCATTGCCGAGCAGACGTTGAGCTTGTCGGCCATGAACGCGGCCAATTCCGCCAAGGTCAGGCCCGGGACCCCGGTGCGCCGGCCGTCGGCGACGACGAAATAAAGCAGCGTCCCGTCATTGGAGACGCCGAGGGCCGTGCGCGGATGGGGAGCGCGGGTGAAGGCATCGCTGCCGGGGAGCTCGCTCGGACCAAGGGCTTTGCACTCGGACACAACGAACGGCCAGCCGGAGATGGCCGCGTCGACCGAATCGGCCGCCGGCTCATCGCCGAGCTCAGCGCGCCGGCGCAGAACGCCGTGCTGATTGACGATCTGCAAAACGATCTCGCGCTTCAGGTCCTTGACGTTCGACCACGGGCCGCACGGGCCGACGGTGAAGCCGACGGGATTGAAGTGATCGTCGAAATAGTCGCCGTTGACCGCGGCGATGGCGCTCACTTTCTTCGCATAGTCGCTGACCTTCAGCCCCTTGTCGTTTTCCTGCGAGACGACGATACGGATCTGGTCGCTGGCGACGTTGATGCGGGTGACGTGGATGTCGTAATTGTCGCCGCGGAACTCCTGGTAATCGACGCCGGGCGCGACGCTGCGCCAGTCGGCGCGCGCGGCGGCTGCGAGGAAGATGGCGACGAGGAAGAGCCGTCGAACGGTCATGGCCCGGCGCAGTTTCAATCTTTTTGCCATCGGGCTCGTGGCACCTCGAATGCAGATATGGCCGCCCGGTTCCGCCCTACCCGCTACAACAAACTCAATCCCGACGGAACAGGCGGTGTGACGCCGGCGCTAAAAGACGACCCGAAACCGACGCGCACGCAGTCTGCCATGGAGATCGCGCTGTTCATCTTTTTCGGCGTGCTCGTCGTCCTCGCCGCCGTCGCGCTTTATACGAGCAATTCGAAAAGATACAAGGAGGTGCCGAACACGGTCGATGCCGGGCTGCGAAACGACCGCGTCAATATCGTGGTCTTCGGCATCGGCGGCGACCGTCACCCGCGTCACGACGATCTCGCCGACGCGATCCTCTTCGTATCGATCAAGCCGTCGACGAAGCAGGTGGCCATCGTCTCCGTCCCGCGCGATCTCTGGGTCCGCATCGGCCAGTACGGCACGCACCGCATCAATTACGCGCACGAGGTCGGCAACCACAGCGGCTATCCGGGAGCCGGGCCCGGGCTCTTGTGCGATACGGTCGGCCAGATCTTCGCCCAGCCCGTCCATGCATTCGCGCGGGTCGACTTCGCCGCGTTCGAGAAGCTCATCGACGACGTCGGCGGCGTCGACGTCTATTGCGAGCGCGGCTTTTACGACTTCCTCTTTCGCGACGGTTTCTCGACCGGCTGGCACCACTTCGGCGGCAGGCGGGCCCTGGCCTACGCGCGCTATCGCTACATCGTCGGCCCGGAGGGCGACAACTTCGCGCGCGAGCTGCGGCAGCAGCAGGTCGTCAGCGCATTGCGCGACAAGGTGCAGCGCCTGAGCCCGCAGAATGCCCTGACGTTCGTCCGCGCGGCCGGGACGTTGTCGGACGCGACGGACACTAATCTGACGACGGGCCAGATGATCGCGCTCTATCGCGATTTTCACGACGTGCAAGCGCGGAACGTGCGGCACGTCTCGCTCAAGCCGTTGACCGAGATTTTCGAGGTGACGCGGCTGGCCGAGCCCGGCGAGGCCGTGCGCGTCCCCAACGGCGATTACACGGCCCTGCGCAACCTCGAGGCGAACATCTTCCGCAGCGAGAACCAGATCTCCACTCCCGACGCCATTCGCATCGCCGGTCAATAGCGCTGGAACGCTCATTGCTTCCTCCCGCCCAACCGGTAGCGCTGTGACCTTCATTGAGAGCAGAGGAACCCTATGAACGGATCGTCAGAAGTACGATCGGAGCACGCTAGCAGCCAGTCGAAAACCGACAAGCCCCTCCCGTTTCAGCCGCCCGTACAGGAAATCGCCGGCGCGCCCAAACACGCCGCCGCCGACCGCATCATCAGCGGCATCGACCTCCTCGATTACGGCGCCGGCGGTCTGATGCCGCACAAGGTCTACGTCGTCAAAGGAGGCGCCGGCGTCGGCAAGACCATCCTCGGTCTTCAGTACCTCACCCGCGGCCTGGAGCTGCAGGAGCCCGGCATCCTCATCACCGACCAACGCCCGGCGAACATCATCGCCCAGGCGCACGCCATCGGTTTCGCGATCGAGCAGGCGGTCAAGCGCGGGCAGCTGGCCATCCTGAATCCGAGCCAGCGCTATTTCGACCTCGTCGAGAGTCCGGCCGACGTGCTGGCCATCGTCGAAGAGCTCGGCGACTACATCAAGCAATCCGGCGCGCGGCGGCTGGTCATCGATCCGGTCTACACGCTCATCAACACGGCGTACTCCGCGCATTTCGCGCTGTCGATCACGCAGTCGCTGATCAACGCCCTCGAAGACCTGCCGGTGACGACGCTCCTCATCGCCGGCGACGAGAACGACGCCGAGCTGAACCCGATCATCCGCCAGCTCGAGCACAACGCCTTCGGGGTCATCGACCTCGCCCACGATCCGGACACGAACGGCCGCCTGATGCGGCTGGCCAAGCTGCGCTATGCGGACCACAGCAATCTCTCCGCGAACTACCGCATCCTCAACGGCCGCGGCCTGATCAACTACCAGAGCGACGGCGCGCAGGTCGCCGACGTCACGCAGCCGTGGGAAGGGACGGCCACGCGCTCGGTGCTGCTCATCGGCGCGCCGCCCGACATCGTCATCCGCGTGACCGAGGCCCTCGGCAACGACTACGACGTGCGCGCCGAGGCCGACCTCAACGAGGGCGTGAAGCGCGCCAAGCGCGAGAAGCCCGGCCTCGTTCTCGTCACTCCATCGCGCAACCTCGGCGCGATCAGCGCCATCCTCGACCTGGCCCGCGACTCGACGTCATCGCTGGCGTTCCTCTCCCCCGCCGCGAACCGCCAGGCCGACAAGGTCCTCTACCTTCGCGCCGGCGCCGACGACTTCATCACCCAGCCGTTCACGCCCGCGGAGCTGCGCGCGCGCGTCGACGCCCTGATCCGCCGCAGCGGACGCCGCCTCACCTTCCGCGACAGCCGCCTCGGCCACATCTCCGCCGAGGAGCTGGCGTCGCTGATGAATCAGGAGGACGCGGCGCCGTCGCGCAAGGGCCCGGTTATCGAGGCCAGCGGCAACGACGTGAAATTCGACGCCGAGCTCGACGAGCGGCTGCGCCGCAACGTCGACACCGTGGCCAAGTTCGATCAGCCGTTCGCGGTGTACTGGCTCAAGGCCGACAAGGAGGACGCGGAGCTGAACAAGGGGCTCGCCCAGCTCTGCCGGCAGGAGGACATCGTCTGCCATAACCGCGGCGGCGAGTTCGTCTGCATCCTCACGGGCACGGACCAGAGCGGCGTCAAGGGCTTCGAGTCGCGCCTCAGCGCGAGGCTCGGCGACCGGCTGCAGGCGGAGCGCGTGAGACAGGGGTACAAGTTGTATCCGGAGGGGACGGCGGGCGCCTCGGTATAATCCCGCGCCCGATGCGCGCGCTGCTCGACGACATCCTCGCCTCGCTGCGCGCGCCCGCCCTCCGCTACGCCGACGCCCGCGTCACCATCACGTCCGAACAGCACGTGCGCGTGCGCAACGGCGAGGTCGACACGCTCTCCTCGACGATCGACCGCGCCGCGGGCGTGCGCGTGCTCGTCGGCAACGGCTGGGGCTTCGCGGCCACGAGCGACATCGCGGAAGAATCGATTCGTGCGGCGGCGCGGCGGGCGCTCGAAGTCGCCGCAGCCAGCCACATCGCCACGACGCAGACCGTCGTCCTCAGCGACGTCGACGCCTACGTGCAATCGTGGGCATCGCATTACGAGGTCGATCCGTGGTCGATCCCGCTCGACCGCAAGATCGAGCACCTTCTGTCCGCCACGGAGCCGATGCGCAGCGACGCCCGCGTGCATCAGGTCTCCGCCGACCTCTCCTGCTACCGCCAGGAAAAGACGTTCGCCTCGACGCTCGGCAGCTTCATCGAGCAGACCACGACCGAGGCTGGCGCCGGGATCGAGGCCGTAGCCATCGCCGGCGGCGAATTCCAGCGGCGCACGTACCCGAACCCCTTCGGCGGCGATTACCAGGCCGGCGGCTGGGAAGTCATCGAGGCCCTCGACCTCCCCGGCAACGCGCCGCGCGTGCGCGACGAAGTCCTCGCTCTCCTCGCCGCGCCGAAGGCGCCCGCGGGCCGCTTCGACCTCGTCGTCGGCTCGTCGCAGCTCGCCCTGCAGGTGCACGAGTCGTGCGGGCATCCGACCGAGCTCGATCGGGCCATGGGGCTGGAGATTTCGCTCGCCGGCGGCTCGTTCCTGCAGCCGGACATGCTCGGCAAGTTCCGCTACGGCAGCGAGCTCGTGAACATCGTTGCCGACGCCACGGTGCCGGGCGCGATCGGCTCGTTCGCCTTCGACGACGACGGCGTCCCCGCGCAGCGCTTCCACCTCATCGAGAACGGCCTCTTCGTCGATTACCTGACGGGCCGCGACACGGCGCCGTTCATCGGCCGCAAGTCGAACGGCACGGTGCGCGCGGAGAGCGCGGCGCGGATCCCGATCATCCGCATGACGAACATCAATCTCGAGCCGGGCGCGGCGCCGGTCGAGGAGCTGATCGCCGGAACGAAGCGCGGGATCTTCGTCGACACGAACAAGTCGTGGTCGATCGACGACCTCCGCCTCAATTTCCAGTTCGGCTGCGAGGTGGCGTGGGAGATCGAGGACGGCCGCCTCGGCCGGATGCTGAAGAACCCGCTCTACACCGGCACCACGCCGGAGTTCTGGCGCTCCTGCGACGCCGTCGGCGACCGCGCCAGCTGGCGCATCTGGGGCCTGCCGAACTGCGGGAAGGGCGATCCGATGCAGACGATGCGCGTCGCCCATGGCGCGCCTGTCGCGAGATTCCGCGGCGTGGAGATGGCGTGAATCGAAACCAGAAACCAGAAACCAGAAACCAGAACGCACCCTCGCGTACGGCTTCCTTCTGGTTTCTGGTTTCTGGTTTCTGGTTTTTGGTGTGACATGCGCGACGACCGCGAAAGCTTCACGATTCTCGAGCGCGCGCTCGCCCTCGCCTCCGCCCCCGAGGCCGACGCCGTATTCGCGAGCACCGACCACAACATCAGCCGCTTCGCCAACTCGAGCGTGCACCAGAACATGTCCGAGGTCAGCGCCTGGCTGAAGGTGCGCGTCGTGGTGAACGGCGCCATCGGCACGGCGGCCACGACCTCCTTCGACGACGATGAGCTCGCGCGCACGGCCGGGCTGGCGCGCGAGGCGGCGAAACACTCCGGCGCGCTACCGGGCTTCGCCGGCCTCTACCGCGGCAACGAGCCGCTGCCCGACGTGCGCACGTTCGACGCGCGCGCGGCCTCGATTGCGCCGGCGGAGAAGGCCCGCGCGCTGCGGACGATGTTTGACCGCGGCCGCGAGCACGGCGTGCTCTTCGCCGGCTCGTACGCCACCGGCGCGTCGTCGATCGCCTGCGCCAGCACGCACGGCGTCCGCCGCTACGCCACGTTCACGTCGTGCGACGCGAGCGTGATCGCGCTGCGCGGCGAGGCCTCCGGCTTCGCCACGGCCATCGACCGCGGCGACGTCGACGTGATCGCCCTCGGCGAGGAAGCGACGACGAAGGCGACGCTCTGCGCGGACCGCACCGAGCCGCTCCAGCCCGGCGCGTACGACGTCATCCTCGAGCCCGCCGCCATCGCCGAGGTCCTCGAATGGATGAACATGATCACCTTCAGCGGCCAGTCGTTCGAGGACGGCTCCTCCTTCTTCGTCGACAACCTCGGCAAGCAGCTTCTGGGCGCGAATCTGACGATTGCTGATGACGCCGTCGATCCGGAATTCCTGCCCTTCCCGTTCGATCTGGAAGGACTGCCCAAGCGCCACGTGGCCCTCATCGAGAACGGCGTCGTGCGCACGCCCGTGGTCGACAAGATCTACGCCGACCGCCTCCGCCTCGCCCCGACCGCGAACGGCTGGAGCCTCGACGGCGGCGAGCACGGCACGGTCCTGCACGCCTCCGTCGCCGGCGGCGAGGCCACGCGCGAGGAGCTGCTCCGCTCCACGAAGCTCGGCATCTGGGTCACGCGCTTCAACTACGTCAACGGCCTCCTGGAGCCGAAGACGGCGCTGATGACCGGGACCACGCGCGACGGCACGTTCCTCATCCGCGACGGCGAGGTGGCGGCGCGCCTGCCGAACCTGCGGTGGACGCAGTCGATGGTCGAGGCCTTCTCGGCCATCGACGGCCTCACCCGCGAGCGCCGCCGCGTCGGGGCGTGGTACAACGCCTTCGGGGGAACGATCGCGCCGGTGATGAAGGTGCGCGGGTGGAAGTTTGGCAGTTGACCCAGTTTATCCCTCGCGAAGACGAGGGATCATCGGAGCATCTGCGCGAATCGAGCTTTGTGGCATGGAACTCGCCGGTGCTCCCGTGACCCCGCGTCTTCGCGCGGGGTAAAGTCAGTCCCATGACGCAGTACATCATCCGACGGCTCGCGCAGCTGGTTCCGATCACCTTCGGGATCCTCACGCTGATCTTTTCGCTGATCCACCTCGTGCCGGGCGACCCGGCCGTGCAGATCGCCGGCGAGAACGCGCGGGCCGAGGACGTGCAGCAGGTGCGGCACGCCCTGGGGCTCGACCAGCCGCTGCTCACGCAGTACGTCAACTACCTCCGCGCCCTCGCCCACGGCGACCTCGGCCGCTCGTTCCAGACGAACGAGAGCGTGGCCGTGCAGATCCGGCAGCGCTACCCGGCCACGATGGAGCTGGCCTTCGGGGCGATGGCGGTGGCGCTCCTCGTGGCCTTCCCGCTCGGCATCATCTCGGCGATCTACCGCAACTCCTGGATCGACAACGTGGCGCGTTTCTTCGCCCTCATCGGCGTGTCGATGCCGAGCTTCTGGTTCGGGCCGCTGCTGATCATCGCCTTCGCCATCAATCATCAGTGGTTCCCCGTTTCCGGGCGCGACGAGGGGCTGAGATCGCTGGTCTTGCCGGCGGTGACGATGGGCCTCGCGCTCGCAGCCATCCTGACGCGCATGATCCGCGTGAGCCTGGCCGAGGAGCTGACGCAGCTCTACGTGACGACGGCGATCGCCAAAGGGGTCACGCGCGCGAAGGCGATCTTCCGCCACGCCCTGAAGAACGCGCTGATCCCGGTGATCACGGTGCTGGCGCTGCAGTTCGGATCGCTGCTGACGGGGGCGATCATCACGGAGCAGATTTTCTCGTGGCCGGGACTGGGACGGCTGCTGTACGACTCGATCCTGAAGCGCGATTACCCGCAGGTGCAGGCCTCGATCCTGGTGATCGCCCTGACATACATCGCCGTTAACTTCGCCAGCGACCTGCTGTACGGCGTGGTCGACCCGAGGATCAAGCTGGAATGAAGCGGTTCAAGCAGCTCCTGCGCAACTTCGCCTTCACCGTCGGCCTGATCGTGACGGTGGCGCTGATCGCCGCGGCGATCGCCGCGCCGCTGCTGGCGCCCTACGACCCGAACGCGCAGGACACGTCGCGCCGGCTGGAAGCGCCTTCGCACGGGCATCCGCTGGGACTCGACGAGCTGGGGCGCGACGTGCTGTCGCGGATCCTGTGGGGGGCGCGGGTGTCGCTGCGCGTCGGCTTCAGCGTGGTGATCCTGGCCTCGCTCGCCGGCGTGGTCCTCGGCGCGGTCAGCGGCTACTTCGGCGGCATCATCGACACGATCATCATGCGCATCACCGACATCCTCCTGGCCTTTCCCGGCATCCTGCTGGCCATCGCGCTCGTGGCCGTGCTCGGGCCAAGCCTCAACAACGTCATCTTCGCCCTGGCCATCATCGGCTGGGTCGGCTACGCGCGCCTCACGCGCGGGCAGGTGCTGAAGGTGCGGGAGATGGAGTACGTGACGGCGGCGAAGGCGCTGGGCGCGAAGTCGCCGCGCGTGATCGTGCTGCACGTGCTGCCGAACGTGATGAATCCGGTGATCGTGATGGCCACGCTCGGCCTGGCCGGGGCGATTCTCTCCGAGGCCGCGCTGTCGTTCCTGGGCCTGGGCGTGCAGCCGCCGACGCCGTCGTGGGGCGGGATGCTCGCCTACGGCCGGCCATACCTGGGCGAAGCAAACCACCTGACGATTTTCCCCGGCGCGGCCATCATGCTGGCGGTGATGGGATTGAATTTTCTCGGCGACGGGATGATCGACGCGCTCGATCCGAAGTACCGCAAGGAGATGTGACGTGCGAAAGCTGAAACTGCAAATGCAGATGACCGTCGACGGCTTTGTGGCTGGCCCCGACGGTCAGCTGGACTGGATGACGTGGGAAATGGACGAGAAGCTCATCGCTTTCATCAACCATCTCACCGACACCAGCGACACGATTCTCCTCGGGCGAAAGATGACGGAGGGCTTCGTGAAGTATTGGGAGGGAGTCATCACGCAGCCGGACAGCCCCGAGTACGAATTCGGCCAGAAGATGGTGAATATGCCGAAGGTGGTCTTCAGCAGGACGCAGACGAGCATCGCGGGGCGGAATGTGCGCGTCGAGAACAGCCTCGATGCGATCGACAGGCTCAAACGTCAAGAGGGGAAGGACCTGATCGTCTACGGCGGCGCGACGTTCGTCCGGTCGCTGATCGAGAACCAGCTGATCGACGAGCTCAATCTGTTCGTCAATCCCATTGCCATCGGAGAAGGGCTGCGGATCTTTAGCGCCCGGACGCCGCTGAAACGGATCGCATCCACCGCGTACGCCAGCGGCATTGTGGTCAACACCTACCTGCCGGATCGAACCAACTCGCGCGCGGCATCGAGTTGATGATCGCTCTTCTCCTCGCCGTCAACGTTCAATGGAAGACGCTCCAGCGCGGCGTCGAGCTGGCCGTCATTCCTTTGAGCCAGCAAAACGTGCTCTATGCCGTGCGCGTCGATCCCGATCGCGCTCCGCTGCGGGTGGCGCTGGCGTCGGAGACGGGCACCGGCCCGCAAACGGCGGCGCAATGGTGCCGCAAGGCCCGGCTGGCGGTGGCCATCAATGCAGGGATGTTTCAGTTCGATCAGAAGTCGAATACCGGCTATCTCCGGCACGGGCAGCATCTCAACAATGCGCGCTTCAATGATTACAAGTCCGTTGTCGCTCTGAATCCGGGCCTCTTGTGGTTGGATCTCGATCAAAACACGTCCACCGCCTCTTTGGCCAAATACGAGATCGTCATTCAAAACCTCCGGCTCATTGCCGGCAATGGGAAAAATGTCTGGGCGCCGAGCGCGCGGCGTTGGAGCGAAGCGGCCCTGGCGCTCGACGACAAAGGCCGCCTGCTATTCCTCTTCTCCAGAGCGCCTTATTCGATGCGCGAGCTCAACAATCTGATCCTCGCGCTTCCATTGGGCGTCACGCGGGCCATGCACCTGGAAGGCGGCCCCGAGGCGAGCTTGTCGATTCACGTTCCGGGGCTCGATCTCGACCTCTGCGGAAGCTTCGAGACCGGCTTCCGCGAGGACGACACGAACGCCCAGCAGTGGCCGATTCCGAACGTGCTCGGCGTCTCAGCCGATCAACGCTAGGAACACTCCGGCGGCATCGCCGTCAACACGTACGCGCCGCGGTAGTCACTTGCCCGATCGCACCAGCTCGCGCGCGGCGTCGAGCTGCGCGTCGATGTCGCCCTGCCGCTGCACGATGTCGCCCGCCGGCGGAGCGCCGCTGCGGATCGCGGAATCGAGATCGGCGACGAGGCTCCTCAGATCGCGCATGGCGCCGCGAGCCTTCTGCGACGATTCCGCCGAGCCTTCACACGACGTGTCCGCCGTGGCGATCTTTGCGTCGACGTCGGCGCGGAACCCTGCCCAGGCATCGACGTCGTATGGCGGATTCGCGAAGCGGCCGATGCCGGAGCCCCAGGCCGACGAGGCGCGCTCCGCGTTCGCGATGCATGAGCCGACCGCGCCGCTGGCGGCAGAAGCCTCGACCGTGTTGTGGGACGTCTGCTGCTTGATCCACGGGAGGCCGTATTTCCATGCCCCGAACAGAATCGCGGCGAGCAGCAGGAGCTTGACGAGCTTCGAGCCCTCCATCGCGCGATTCTACGCTGCGCCCATCAACTCCAGATACTCGTCGATCGTGACCCGGCCCGAGCCGCGACAGGCAATGCATCGCTGCATTTCCGAGTCTCCAGGCTCCCTCACCTGCATGCGGACTCCGTGAGAAAAATCGAAGCCTGTTTCGAAGGAACGCGTCACCCATCGGCCGGGAGAGCTCTTCTCGATGACACCTTTGCCGTCACACCTGGGACATTCGGTTGTTTCGTCCATGGACAGACAACGTGGGCGCGAGAACGCGGCGGCGCTGTGAGGCAGGTCACGATCAACCGATCAACGTCAAAAACTCCTCCTCCGTCAGCACCGGCACGCCGAGCGACTTCGCCTTCTCCAGCTTCGAGCCCGCCGCGTCGCCGGCGACGACGTAGGCCGTCTTCGACGACACCGAGCCGGCGGGCTTGCCGCCTTCGCGCTCGATCAGGTGGTGGATCTCGTCGCGCGTGAAGCGCGTCAGCGTGCCGGTGACGACGACGGCTTTGCCGGCGAGCTTCGTGCCCGTTGCGGTGGGCGTGTGCGTCGGATTCACGCCGAGGTGCTGCATCTTGGCGATGCGCTCGCGGTTCGCTGGGACGGAGAAGTAGAACGTGACCGACTCCGCGACCTTTGGACCGATCTCCGGCACTTCCACGAGCTCCTCGGCCGTCGCATCCATGAGCGCGCCGATGGAGGGGAAGCGATCGGCGAGGAGCTTCGCGGCGCGCTCGCCGACGAAGCGGATGCCGAGGGCGAAGACGAAGCTCGGCAGCGGCCGCACCTTCGACGCCGCGATCGAGTCGATCAGCTTCTGCGCCGATTTCTCCCCCATCCGCTCCAGCTGGGCCACGTCGTCGACGCGCAGCTCGTACAGCGACGCGTAGTCGGTCACGAGGCCCTGGGCGAGCATCAGTTTGATCCGCTCGTAGCCAAGGCCTTCGATGTCCATGGCCTTGCGCGACGCAAAGTGGAAGAGAGACTCGCGGGCGATGGCCGGGCAGCCCTGGTTGATGCAGCGCACCGCCACCTCGCCCTCGAAGCGGTGCAGCGGCTGCCCGCACTCGGGGCAATCCGTCGGCGGCTCGATGGCCTTCGCGCCGCGCGGGCGCTTCTCTTTGAGCACGTCGACGACTTTGGGGATGATGTCGCCGCCCTTCTCGACGAGGATGGTGTCGCCGACGCGCACGTCCTTGCGCGCGACCTCGTCGAAGTTGTGCAGGCTGGCGTTGACGACGCGCGTGCCGGCGAGGAGCACGCCGTCGAACTGCGCGACCGGCGTGACCGTCCCGGTCCTCCCGACATAGAGATTGATGGCCCGCACCACCGTCTGCGCGGCCTCGGGCGGGTATTTGAAGGCGATGGCCCAGCGCGGCGCCTTCGACGTCGCGCCGAGCTCGAGCTGCTGCTCGCGGCGGTTGACCTTGACGACGATGCCGTCGATGTCGAACTCGAGGTCGTGGCGATGCTCGTTCCAGTGATCGATGAAGGCGATGACCTCGTCGAGATTGGCGCAGACGGTGCGCTTCGGATTGGCCGGGAGGCCGAGCTTCTCGATCCGCGCGTAGGCTTGCGACTGCGATGCGATCGCGCCGAGGACGTGGTAGACGTAGGCGTAGAGCCGGCGCTGCGCGGCCAGCTTCGGATCCTTCTGGCGCAGCGAGCCGGCCGCGGCGTTGCGCGGATTGGCCAGCGGCTCCTGCCCCGCCTCCTGCAGTTGCTCGTTGAGCTTCGCGAACTCGGCCAGGGGGATGTAGATCTCGCCCCGGACTTCGAGGCGGTCGTTCGTGGCGATGTGCAGCGGGAGGTTGCGCACCGTGCGCACGTTCGGCGTCACGTCGTCGCCCCGGACGCCGTCGCCGCGCGTGGCGCCGCGGACGAGCGCGCCGTTCTCGTAGAGGATGTCGATGGAGACGCCGTCGATCTTCAGCTCCGCCTCGTACTCGACCTCGTCGACGCCCAGGCCGCGCTTGACGCGCCCGTCCCACTCGCGCAGCTCGTCGAGGGTGTAGGCATTCTCGATGGAGAGCATGGGCGGGTCGTGCACGACGCTCTTGAACTCCTCGATCGGCGCGCCGCCCACGCGCTGCGTCGGCGAGTTCGCATCGAAAAACTCGGGGTGCTTCTCTTCCAGCTCCTGCAGGCGGCGGAGCATCTGGTCGAAGTCGTAGTCGCTGATCTCCGGCCTGGCCTCGAGGTAGTAGAGCCGGTTGTGGCGCTCCAGCTCGCGGCGGAGCTTGTCGATTTCTTTCTTGGCCGTCATTGCGGTCGTGAAAGATATCGCGAGCGGTCGACGATCTTCTCGACGAAACCCATGGCCCGCAGGCGCGCGTCGAGCGTCGACAGAAACTCGCGGCGGCCTTTGACGAGGTTGAGGTTCAGGGCCACGAAGCGCATGCCGCGCGGCGTGTCGTAGTAGACGATCAGGCGGTCGCCGCCGGTCATCTGCTCGGTGCCGCGGATGCGCGTCCATTCGATGGTGCGCTGCCGGGCGTTGTGCAGCGGGCGAAGCGTGAGCGCGCGCTCGTCGGCGTCGGCGACGGGGCGGAGCGTCCCCAGCCATACCTTCAGGCCGCCGATCCAGAGGAGGGCGATGTAGGCCCAGATGGCGCGCTCGCCGATCCAGCCGATGGCCGCGCTCGCTCCGGCGGCGACGAGCACGATCGACAGCCCGGCGCGCCGGACCCAGGGACGGAACGGCCAGCTCTGGCGTAGCTCAGGCATTGCGTGTCGCGCAAGAAACTCGTAATGTGAATAAACAGCCGGGTAGCGCACTTGAGGTCGGTACAGACTTCGCAAAGTCGAGAAGGCGATGCCGGTAGGAAAGATCGACGGGAGTGGGCGCCGAATCCTTGTCATCGACGATGACCTGGCGATCCGCGTTTTGCTGCAGGCGGTGCTGAAGCGGATGAAGTTCGACGTCGAGCTCGCCGAGGATGGGCAGGTCGGCCTCGACAGACTCCGCAGCGACGGGAAGTACGATCTCATCCTCCTCGATCTGATGATGCCCCGCGTGAACGGCTACGAGTTCATCGAGCGGATCAAGGACGTGCTGCCGAACGGGCGCCCGCACATCATCGTCTTCACCGCCGCGGGGAAGCGCGGCGTCGACAAGATCCCGCCGGACGCCGTCTGCAACGCCATCCTCAAGCCGTTCGACCTCGAGAAGTTCATCGAGATGATCGGCGAGTGCCTCGACAAGGCCCACGCGACCGCTTAGCTGCGCAGTTTCCATTCAATCTGCCTAATGATGCCGAGGAGGATCGTGGCCTCGCGAGCGTCGAGGTCGGCGCGGCCGGCCATGGCCCGGAGGTCGTCGTAGATCCGCTCGGGGTTGTTTTCCTGCAGGAATCCGACTTCGAGCAGCAGCGCGGCGGCGCGGTCGTGCAGGCGCTCGACGACCTCGGCGGTCGCGCGCTCGCGCACCTCCTCGCCGCGCGAGACCTCGGCGAGCTCGTAGCAGAAGACGCAGACCGACTGGGCGAGGTTCATCGTCGGGAAGCGCTCGTTCGTCGGGATCGACGCGCTGCGCTGGCACTGCACGAGCTCCTCGCGCGTCAGGCCGCTGTCCTCGCGGCCGAAGACGAGGGCCAGGACGTCGTCGTCGCCGAGCGTGCGCGCCAGCGCTGCCAGTGAGCGCGGCGTGAGGTCGGGCGGCGTCGTGCGCCCGCGCGCGGACGTGGTGGCGACGGTGAGCTTGGCGTCGCGCACGGCGTGGTGGAGCGAGGCGGCGAAGCGGGCGCTGTCGACGACGTCGTCCGCGCCGCTGGCCCACCAGCCGGCGAGCGGAGAGAGCGGCGGATGCTCGCCGGCGATCCAGAGCTCGTCGAAGCCGAAGTTCTTCATCGAGCGGGCCACGGCGCCGACGTTGCCTGCCTCGCGCGGCTCGACGAGGACGACGCGGAGCTTCATGGCCCCGCCGCGCGCCGGACGGCGTCGAGCATGGCGTCGACGTGCGCCCGCTCCGTGCGTGGATTGATGATCGTCACGCGCAGCACGCGCTCCCCTTTCAGCACCGTCGACGTGATCCAGGCCGCGCCGGAGCGGATGAGATCGTCGCGGATTCGGGCGTTGTCGCCGCGGCGATGCCGGAAGCAAAAAATATTGAACTCCGGCTCGTGCATCGCTTCGAAGTCGTCCGAGGCCAGCACGCGCTCGTAGAGGTAGCGCGTCATGGCCGTGACATGGTCGAGCGCGCGCGTGATCGGCTCGGTGCCGGCGATCTGCAGCGTGAGCCAGAGCTTGACGGCGTCGGCGCGCTTCGAGCACTGGATCGTCATCTCGCCGAGGTTGCCGCTGCCGTGGAAGAGATACGGCGCGTCGGCGGCGAAGGCGCGGCGCAGCCAGACGCCGTCGCGCACGAGAATCGCGCCGAGGGAGAGCGGCATCCACATCATCTTGTGCGGATCCCAGGAGAGCGAGTCGGCGAGGTCGAGGCCGTCGACGAGATGGCGCAGCGACGGCGACAGCAGCACCGAGGCGCCGTGCGCGGCGTCGACGTGAAGCCAGGTGTCGTGGCGGTCGCGCAGCGCGGCGATGGCGCGGAGGTCGTCGAAGGAGCCGGTCGCCGTCGAGCCGGCCGTGGCCACGATGGCCATCGGCTTCACGCTCTCGAGCAGCGCGGCCAGGGCATCGACGTCCATCCGATGGGCCGCGTCGGTCGGCACGCTCACGGCCTCGGCGCCCATGATCGCGGCGGCGCGCGCCACGGAGTAATGCGTGTCGGCGCCGCAGACGACGACGCGGCGCTCCGGCCGGCGCGCGCGCGCCGCGAGAAGCCCGGTGAGGTTCGCCGCGGAGCCGCCGGAGACGGCCGTGCCGAGGGCAGTGTCGGGATAGCCGGCGCGCTCGATCAGCCAGCGCATCATCTCCTGCTCGATGACCGTGCCGAGCGGACTCATCTCCCACACCGCCGTCGACTGGTTCAGCGCGGAGATCACGAAGTCGGCGATGACGGCGGTCGGGAAGGGCGGGCAGACCTGATGGCCCATGTACGCGGGGTGATGCAGCTGGATGGCGTTGTCGAGGAGCTGGCGGACGCATTCCATCGGCGTGGCGCCGCCGAGGCGCGCCCGCAACTCCTCGGCGGGGCGCCAGTCGACGACGGGGCGCGACTCGATGCGCTCGACGTGGTCGAAGACCGCGTCGACGACTTCGTGGGCGAGGGCTCGGGTGGCGGCATCGAAAAACATCGGCGCGGGATTGTATTCTTCGCGGCATGATCGCAACGCTGCTTGCTTCCGTCATCGCCATCAAGGCCGGCACGCTCATCGACGGCCGCGCCGACGCCCCGCGCCACAACCAGACCATCCTCATCCGCGACAATCGCATCGCCGAGGTCGGCGAAAACGTGGCCGTGCCGGCGGACGCGCAGGTCATCGACCTCTCGAAGTCGACCGTGCTGCCGGGACTCATCGACGCGCACACGCACATCTTTTTGCAGGGCGAAGATCCGGCCGCGGGCGGATACGACATCCAGTTGTTGAAGTACGGCCTCGCCTACCGTGCGGCGCGCGCGACCGTCTCCGCGCGGCGCGCGCTCGAGCAGGGCTTCACGACGATCCGCGACGTCGAGACCGAGGGCGCGGGGTACGGCGACGTTGGCATCAAGCAAGCGATCAATGAGGGATACATCCCCGGCCCGCGCATCTTCGCCTGCACGCGCGCCATCTCCACGACCGGCGGCTATCCGCTGGAAGGCTACGCGCCGGAGATCGCCGTGCCGAAGGGGGTGCAGATCGTCGACGGCCCGGTGGAGGCGCGCAAGGCCGCGCGCGAGCAGCTCGACAACGGCGCCGACTGGATCAAGGTCTACATGACGCACCGCTCGTGGCTCGACAAGCAGGGCAACCTCGTGTCGCAGCCGACGCTGACGGTCGAAGAGCTGCGCGCGATCGTCGACGAGACGCACGGCTGGAAGCGGAAGGTGGCCTGCCACGCGTACGGCGGCGAGGGGCTGCACCGCGCGCTCGACGGCGGCTGCGACTCGATCGAGCACGGCCTCGACCTCGACGACGCCGCGGTGGCGCAGATGGTGCGCCAGGGAACATGGCTGGTGCCGACGCTCTCGGTGTACTACGACCACAACGATCCGCCCGACACGCCCTCGGGCCGCCGCGACCGCAAGCGCGTGGAGGTGCACGGGCCGTCGTTCCAGAAGGCGATGAAGGCGGGGGTGAAGATCGCCTTCGGGACGGACGTGGGCGGGTTCTCGTGGACGGAGCCGATCGCGCAGGAGTTCGGGCGGATGGTGTCGTTCGGGATGTCGCCGATGGAGGCGATCAAGTCGGCGACGTCGCGCGCCGCCGAGCTCCTCGGCATGACCGGCGACCTCGGCGTGGTCGCGCCCGGCGCATACGCCGACATCGTCGCCGTCGACGGCGATCCGCTGCAGAACATCGAGGTGATGAGGAATGTGCGGTTCGTGATGAAGGACGGGAAGGTGTTCAGTAAGCCGTGACGTGCTGCGTGTCGTTGTTCGTCACGGTGGCGACGGCGAAGAGCCGCGCGTCGTGCATCGGCGACGACACGTGCACGCGCACTGCCGACGCAGTCGAGAACTTGGCCACGATCGGATCGAGGTTCACGCTGGCGAACGCCGGCGTGTCGCACAGCGGCTCGGCGCAGCCGGTGCTCAAGGCCACGGTGAACGTCTCGCCTGCGGCGAGCTCGCCCATCGGCAGTACCGTCACCGTCACGCTGCGCTCGACCGCGTCGATGTCGAAGATGCGCAGCGTGCGCCGGTAGCGCGCGTCGGTCGGAATGTCGAGCAGGGAGATGTCGTACGTCGTCTGCCGCGGCGTGACGACTGGGATCTGCGTGCCGAGGTCCTGCGCGGAGCGCGAGGTGTCGCGGATGTGCAGCGCGTAGCGCAGCGACGCGGCGTTGCGCCGCTCCGGAAAGTAGAGCAGCCCCTGCGGGCGCGAGAAGATCGCGGTCGCGGCGTAGGCGGCGGCGCCGGGGTGCACCGGTCCGCGGCACGGGAGCGGGCTGAGGCACGGAATGCTCGGATCTTCCGTCACCGTGCGCCACTCGCCGACAAAGCCGTTGGCGCGGTTCTCGATGGCGGCGCTCGTCACCCAAAACGAGCCGAACGCGCCGGGACCGCTGAAGAAGACCGGGAAGAGCACGCGGTCGAACGCGGCCGGATCAGGCGGGGCGTTTCCGTCGAAGTAGCGGAAGGCGGTGAAGTCCATCGCCGCCATCCCCTGAAGCTTGACCTCGACGACGGCGGGGCCGGGTGCATGCGCCGGCGCGACGGCGACGATGGTGCGCCCGTCGGCGACGTTGAACTGCGCGGCCTTGCCACCGATCGTCACCGATTCGACCTCGGCGCAGGCGACGGCGCTCGGCGCGCAGAGCGGCTCGCCGATGGAGACCTTGAGCTGCAGCGCGCGCCCGCCAGTGGCCTCGGCGACCGAGGGCAAAACGTCGAAGGGCTGATCGGCGTCGCTGACGCTGAGATGCGACGTGCCGAGGATGAGGTGGGCAGCGGTCATCACGCTCACGTCGTACTCGCCCGGAGCGAGGCGGCCGAGGTCGACGCGCTCGCCCCACGGCGTCGGCACGAGGAGGCACGGGCCGCGGCGGCTCTCGACGACAATCGTGATCGCGCTGCCGTTCACGTGCGCGACCGGATTCGACGGCGCGCAGGCGTCGGGATTCACGCCGGCGAGGTGTGCCTGCACCGGCATCGAGGAGTCAGGCTGGGGCGGATCGAAGTCGATCGTCGACAAGATCTGCGCGGAGAGCGGGAGGGCGATGAAGGCGAGGAGGGCGAAGAGTGAGCGCACTAGTCCGTCGAATCGAGCCGGTAGTTCGGCGCTTCCTTCGTGATCGTCACGTCGTGGGCGTGCGACTCGCGCAGGCCCGCCGCGGTGATGCGGACGAACTGCGCCTTCGTGCGCAGATCCTCGACGTTGCGCGAGCCCGTCAGGCCCATGCCCGAGCGGAGGCCGCCGACCAGCTGCGGCACCATCGCGCCGAGGGAGCCTTTGTACGGGACCTTGCCCTCGATCCCCTCGGGCACGAGCTTTGAGACCTCGTCGGCCTGCTCCTGGAAGTAGCGATCCTTCGAGCCCGCCTGCATCGCCCCGATCGAGCCCATGCCGCGGTAAGCCTTGAACGTGCGCCCCTGGTAGAGGATCGTCTCGCCGGGCGCCTCGTCGGTGCCGGCGAACAGCGAGCCGATCATCACGCAGTGCGCGCCGGCGGCGATGGCCTTGGTCATGTCGCCGGAGAACTTGATCCCGCCGTCGCTGATGACCGGCACGTCGAACGTCTCCGCGGCGCGCGCGCAGTCGAGGATGGCCGTGATCTGCGGCACGCCCGCGCCGGTGACGACGCGCGTGGTGCAGATCGAGCCGGGGCCGATGCCGACCTTGACGGCGTCGACGCCGAGCTCGCAGAGGTCGCGCGCCCCCTCGTACGTGGCCACGTTGCCGGCGATGAGCGGCGTCTCCGGAAAGACTTTCTTGAACTGCTTGATCGTCTCCATGACCGCCGCGGAGTGGGCGTGCGAGGAGTCGATGACGACGACGTCGACCTTGGCGTCGATCAGGGCGCGGGCGCGGTCGAGACCGTCGCGGCCGATGCCGATGGCCGCGCCGCAGCGCAGGCGGCCGAGCGGATCCTTCGCCGCCTGCGGATAGCGCCGGGCCTTCTGGATGTCCTTGACGGTGATGAGGCCCTTGAGGTCGCCGTTGGAGTCGACGACGAGGAGCTTCTCGATGCGGTGCTGGTGCAGGACTTCGCGGGCCTGCTCGAGCGTCGTGCCGACCGGGACGGTGATGAGGTTCTCCTTCGTCATGCGCTCGGAGATGGGGAGGTCGAAGCGCGTCTCGAAGCGAAGGTCGCGGTTGGTGAGGATGCCGACGAGCCTGCCGTTGGCGTCGGTGACGGGAACGCCGGAGATTTTGTACTTCTCCATGACCTGCAAGGCCTCGGAGATGGACTGCCACGGGCGCATGGTGACGGGGTCGACGATCATGCCGGCCTCAGAGCGCTTCACTTTGTCGACCTCTTCGGCCTGCTGCTCGAGGGTCATGTTCTTGTGGATGATGCCGAGCCCGCCCTGCTGGGCCATGGCGATGGCCAGCCGGGCCTCGGTCACGGTGTCCATGGCCGCGGAGATGATGGGGATGTTCAGGCGGATGTCGCGCGTGAGGCGCGTGGAGACGTCGACGAAGTTCGGATGGACGTCGGAGCGGGCGGGACGGAGGAGGACGTCATCGAAGGTGAGCCCGACGTCGATGCCCTCGGCGAAGCGCGCCGCGCCGGCGGGCCCTTCCTGCTCGTCTTCGCGAATGATGATGCCGCTGATCGGCGGGAACTCGTGAAGTACACGTTCGTCGCTCATCGCCTGCCCTTTGATCGAGTATAGAACAGCTGCTGAGTGCACCGAAATTGCAGCTTACGCGCCGCATCGTGTTGATGAAATTCACGATCGAGCAGCGGCACCTGACCGATCCAAGCGGCAAGCCCGTCCGCGACGATCCGGGCGCGGTGACGTTCCACATGTGCGAAGCCGAGAACGTCGACGACGCCGTGCGCCTCTTCGTGTCGAAGGAGCACGGCGAGGTGATCGGGAAGGTGTTGAAGTTCCCGGGATTTCAGGCCGTGGCGACGGTGCGCGACGTGAACGGGGTGTACACGCTGCAGGTGGGCCCGAGCAGCCAGAACGTGGTGCCGATCAAGGAGTGATGGGAGGTCGGCCGCGGAATAGCGAAACTCAGAAAAGCGAATGAAGAATTGAGAAAACGGGAGTCCGATGGCAAATGCTCAGGCCGACCGACTCCCGTTTCTAAATTCTTCATTCGCTTTTCTAAGTTTCGCTATTCCGCGGCCCGACCTCCCTCTCCATTAACGTGCAATCCAATACCACCCCATCCTCCAGCGTCACCGGCGCCTCGCGCACCGGCGCGTAGCCGCACGCGCGGTACATCGCTTCGCCGCTGCGCATGGCCACGAGCTGCACGCGCCGGAAGCCTGCCGCGGCGGCGCGGCGCTCGCACTCCTCGAGGATCTGCCGGCCGATGCCGCGCCGCGCCCAGCGCGGGTCGGTGAACATCGCCCGGATGCGCGCCGGCTCCCGCGCGGGATCGAGCAGGGCGTTGTCGGCCTCGGACGCCGCGCTTCCCGCGTGCGTCTTCCGCCGCCGGCTCCAGCCGCCGCAGCCGACGATCTCGCCGTCCGCCTCGGCGACGAAGTACGTGCCGTCGTCGATGAGCTGCTCGTCCGGCACGGCCAGGTAGACGAGCGAGCTGGCCACCTGCGCGTCGTCGTAGGCCGTGCGGCCGATCTCGCGCAGCGACGCGAGCATCACGCGCTGGATCGCGGCGGCGTCGCCGCGCGTCGCTGCCCGAACGGTGATCACCGCGACTTCAGCGACTGCACGAGCTGCGCGACCTGGGCGTCGTTCGGACGCATGGCGCTGAGCTTCGCGGCCACCGCGCGCGCGTCGTCCCAGCGCTGCATCTCGCCGAGGACGATGGCCTCGTTGTAGAGCGCCTGCCATTGGTCGGGCGACTCGGCGGCCGCGCGCTGGAAGGCGTCGACGGCCTTGTCGAGCTGGCCGTTCTGCTTGTAGCAAATACCGAGGTCCGTGCGCACCGTCGGGTCCTCGCGTACGGCCAGGGCGCGCTCGAGGTAGTCGATCGCCTGCGGGAACTTCGCCGCGTCCATGTACATGCTCCCGAGCTGCGTCAGCGCGGCCACGTTGCGCGGGTCCTTCTCCAGCGTCTGCTTCAGCGACGCGAGCCGCTCGCGCACCGCGTTCATCTGCGCCATCGGCGGCGCCGACTGCGCCGGCGCGGCGGACTCGGTCGTCTCCGCGGCGTTGGCCACGCCGCCCGTGGGCCCGAGCGTCGTCTTCGCCAGATGCGGCCCGATCAGAAACGAGCCGATGACCAGCCCGAGGGCGAAGCCGCAAATCGTGAACACCCACGTCTCGCGTTTCATCCGTTCTTGATCAGCTCCTTCAGCATCTCGTCCTCCACGTGGTACACCGCGTACACCCCGGTGTGGTAGCGATTGAACAGGAACGAGAAGGCATAGATCTTACCGGAAGCGCCGTGCACGTAGCCGGAGAGGCCGACCACGCCGACGATGTAGCCGGTCTTCGCGTAAACCTGCCGCGCGTACGGCGCGCCGCGCAGGCGCCGGCCGAACTTGGCGTCGGGATCGCCGGAGTACGGCAGGGAGCTGACGAAGTCCTCGCGGTACGGGCTCTTCCACATGTAGCGCAGCAGATGCACGAACGCGTTCGCCGAGGCGCGGTTGTCGCGCGACATCCCCGAGCCGTCGGCCGGGCTGAACTCGCCGGCGGGGACACCGAGCTTCCCGGTCAGCCACTCCTTCACCGCGTCCGTGCCGGCCGGCCACGTCCCCTCGTGCTTGACCTGCGCGCCGATCATCTTCACCAGCTCCTCGGCGTAGTGGTTCTGGCTCTTCTTGTTGATGACGTAGACGATCACGTTCAGCGGCGTGCTGTGCTGCGCGACGGCGCGCCAGTCCGGCCGGGGATCGACCGGCGTGATGACGAGCTCGCCCTTGACCGTGACGCCGTCGCGCACGAAGGCCTCGTGCGTCACCGAGGCGAAGTACTGAATCGGATTCTCGATGGCGACGAAAACTTCGGTCGGCCCCGAGCGCGACGGCACGCCGCCGCGCACGACGATCGTGTTCGTCCCGCGGTAGCGCGTGATGAACGGCCGTCCGCGCCCGGTCGTGCACGAGCTCTGCAGCGTCAGGAACGACGTCGGCGGATCGAGCTGCACCGTGCACGGCTTCCCCGGCCGCGACGGCAGCACGCGCACCTCCACGCAGCTCTCCTGCATCGAGAACGCCGACACCGGCGCCTCGTACCAGTTCACGAGCTGGTTCTCCGGCCACGTCGGATGGATGTACTGCGTGTCCATGTAGCCGTACTCGAAGATGAGATTCCCCTTGATGGTCTTGATGCCGGCGCGCTTGAGGTCCGTGGCCCAGTCGTCGATGACGGCGGTGGCGTGGTTGTCGTGGAAGCGGCCGCCGATGGTGGGGTCGCCGTGGCCGACGATCTTGACGTCGCCGTCGAGCGTACCGGTGGGATCGATCGGACCGCGCGCGTAGACAGTCGTGGTCACGTTGAAGTCGGGACGAAGAAGGTCGATGGCCGCGGCGGTGGTGAAGAGCTTCATGTTCGACGCCGGCGCGAGCGGCAGATGCGCGTTGCGCTCGGCGACGACGGTGCCGCTGTCGACCTCGACGATCTGGATGCTGGCGTCGGAGATCTGGGCGACCTTGCCGTTGACGAGCGAATTCAGACGCTCCTGCAGCGTCGTCCCGGTCGCGGTCTCGAGCGGCGCGGCCGGAGCGGCACGCGGCTTCCGCCGCCGTCGTTTTGCCGCGTCAGATTGTGGACTGATGCAAAGGGTGAGGACGACGAAAAGCGCCACCCACCGCCACCGCGAACCCGCCATCGCACTCATCATTGCAGAATTCAAACCCGCTGATATCCCTCCGGCAGCGCCAGCCGCAAACGATCGCGCAACACCGCCGGGCAGCGGCGGGAGATCTCGTCGCGGATCTCGGCGCGGCTGTAGCGGCGGCTGAAGTGCGTCAACACGATGAGGCCGTTCTCGAAGCGCTCGGCGAAGCCGGCGATGTCGTCGAAGTGGATATGACGGTAGCGCGCGGCGCGCTCCTGATGCCCGTCGGCGACGAACGAGCACTCGATCATCAGCACCTCGGCGCGGTAAAGCGCGTCACACGTTTCCAGGATTCCGCGATCTGTGTCGCCCGTGTAAAAGAGCAGCGGCTCGCGGTACTCCTCGATGACTTCGGCGCGGCGGCGCTGGATCTCCTCCTGCGACAAGCCCTCCTGCTTGAGCCGGTGGCGGAGCTCCAGGACCTCGTAGGCGTTGGCGGCGACGCGGTGCGTGGCCGCGTGCGCGCGGACCTCGAGCGTCCGGCTGATGCGGACCGTGTCGCCGGCGGCCATGCCGCGGATCTCGATCTCGTCGAAGCGCGTGTTCGTCAGCCGCTCCCACGAGCGGAGGATGTCGCGGAAGCCCTCGGCCGCCGCGGCCGGCACCCACACCCGCCCGCCGGCGAGCTGATGGAGCTGGCGCTGCCCGGCATAGAACGGGATGCCGACGGCGTGGTCGAGGTGGGCGTGGGTGACGAAGACGTTCGACACGCCGACGGCGGCGTCGGGGCCGCGGCCGAGGTCGAACATCAGGCCGAGGTCGCGGAGGCGGAACCACGTCTCATGACCGGCGCGGGAGCGGCCTTCGATCGTGAAGCGCTCGGTGGTCAGCGTGAAGAGGTCTTTGTCCAAGCGCGCTAAGCGTACGCGAAGGCGTCGGCGGCGGCACGGCGCCACGTCGCGCCGTCGATCGGAAAGCCGAGGATCTCGTACCACAGCGGGCCGGCATGCGGCGGCTCCGTGAAGTCGTAGCACGGCGCCACGCGGAAGCGCTCGATCCCGATCGGGAACTGCGCCAGCACGTCGCGCTGCGTGGCGTAGCAGTCGTACATGCGCTGCTTTCGCAGGATCTGCCCGTCGTCGAGACGAAGGACGATGCCGTCGCGGCCGTCGGCGAACTGCATGGCCCGGAAGCCGCCGCGGCGGGCGTGGTAGAGCGGCATCTCGATGGCCTGGCCGAGCGTCTGCACGATCATCGCGCAGGCGTCGTGGTCGGGATGGCCGCCCTCGTACGCCGTGGTCACGATGGTGCTCGGGCGCAGCTCGTCGATGATCGCGCGCAGCTGCTCGGTGAGCTCGCGGACGTAGTAGACCGCCTCCTGGTCGGGGCACCCGAGGGCGCGCACGTCGTCGACGTTTGCGAAGAGCAGCGCCTGCCGCGCCTCGGCCGCGCGCGCTTCGGCTTTCGTCAGATGAACGACGTGAACGTCCTCGACGGCGACGAGACCGGCCAGCATGCCGCCAGCTCCGATCGTCGCGTCGTCAGGATGTGCAACGACGACGAGCATGCTCATCGCCGTCTCACTTGAGCAAGCCGCAGGCCGAAGTGCGTATCATGCGCCGCGCATGCTGATCTCCACGGCGGAGGAGCTGGAGCTGCTGGAGGCGGAGTGGCTGGCGCTGTGGCGCCGATCGCCCCAGGCGACGCCGTTCCAGTCGCCAATGTGGCTGCTTCCGTGGTGGCGCGCCTTCGGCTCCGACGAGCTGTCGACGATCGTTGCGCGCGACGCAGACGGAGCGCTGACGGCGGTGCTGCCGCTCTACGTCGTCCGCGACGGCGACGACTCCCTCGGCATGTTCCTCGGCACGGGCAACAGCGATTACCTCGACTACGTTGGCAACGGCAACGTCGCGCCGCTCTTCGCCGAGCTCGCCGGACGCGACTGCGCAATGTGGGACCTGCAGCAGCTGCGGCCGGCGTCGGCACTTCTGACCGCGCCGCTGCCCGACGGGCTGCACGATCAAGTCGTCGAGCAGGACCGCTGCCCGATCGTGTCGATCGAGAACGCCGGCGATGAGCTGCAGAACCTGATCTCGACGCATTTCCGCAAGAAGCTGCGCTACTACCGCCGGGCGTTGGAACGGATCGCGCCGGTAACGACGGAGAGCACCTCGGCGGCGTCGCTCGAGCCGATGCTCGACGCGCTGTTCGAGTTGCACGCCGCGCGCTGGCAACGCCGCGGCCTCCCCGGTGTGCTCCAGGACGAGGTGGTGCAGCGCTTCCATCGCGACGCCGCCCGCCGCCTTCTCGGCGCCGGCGCGCTGCGCATGTACGCGACGCGCCTCGGCGAGCGGATCGTGGCGGTGTTCTACGGCTTCGCCCACGCCGGCACGGTCTATTACTACCTGAGCGGCTACGACCCGGAGCTGGAGCGGCTGTCGATCGGGACGCTGATCGTGGCGCACGCGATCGAGGAGGCCGTGCGCGACGGCGCGACGACGTTCGACTTTCTCCGCGGCGCCGAGGAGTACAAGTACGCCTGGGGCGCCTCCGACCGCGTCAGCTCGCGGCGGCAGATTTTCCGCGGATGAAGACGAACGCCGCGCGGCTGCTCGACTCGCTCGGCATCGCCTACGAGCTGCGCGAGTACGAGGTCGATCCCGACGACCTCGCCGCCGAGTCGGTGGCGCGCAAGGTCGGCCTCCCGCCGGAGCAGGTGTTCAAGACGCTGGTGGCGCGCGGCGACCGCCACGGCGTCTGCTTCGCCGTGATTCCCGGCGATCAGCAGCTCGATCTCAAGGCGCTGGCGAAGCTGACCGGCGACCGCGCCATCGACGTGGTGCCGCTGAAGGAGGTGCAGCCGCTGACCGGCTACATCCGCGGCGGCGTGACCGCGCTGGCGGCGAAGAAGGCGTACCCGGTGTTCGCGGACGAGACGATCGAGCTGTTCGACACGATCTCCGTATCGGCGGGCACGCGCGGCGCGCAGATTTTCCTCGCTCCGGCCGAGTACCTGCGGGCCACGGGAGCGAAGACAGGCGCGATCGGGAAGGAGAAGGAGTGAGAGGGAAGGCTGGCTGGGGAGGGAGGATTCGAACCTCCGAATGGCGGCTCCAAAGGCCGCTGCCTTACCACTTGGCGACTCCCCACCGGGCGAGGTGGGTAAGTTTAGCGGAGAGGTCGGCATTCCCGGCGGCGGCCAGAGCACTATAAGTTCCACCCAAAATTCCTCTTGACGACTATCCTTCACCACCGCTAGACTGCCTGCATTAACGCATGAAGGCCCCCACTGACGACCTGGATACCGAACTGGCCGCGCTGCTGCGCGACCCGGCGGTATGGAGGGGCAGAGACGCGCAGCCGCCTCTGCAGATGCGGGAGGTGGCGACGCTTTCGAGCCGGCTCGCCGCCGAGGATCGTGAGGCCGGGGAGTTGCTGGATTCACTCGCGAACACGCCGGCGGCGTGGTGGCGCACGGCGATCCTGAAGTCGCCGGTGGGACACACGGCGGGACTCGTCCGGCAGTTGCTCACCAGGATGCGTCCGGAAGTCCGCAGGTCTCCGCTCCGCGCGTTGGAGCTGACGTCACTCGCCGTTGATATCGCGAATGACATTTCTCTCATCGACTATCCGAGCGATTTCGTGATTTCCCTCCGAGCGGATGCCTGGCGCGATCAGGCCTTCGTCCTCCAGTTCCTCGGGCGTTTCCGCGAAGCGGTCGCTGCACTCGGAGAAGCCGAGCGCCTGCAGCGTGAGACGGCCATCCCGGAATACGGCCTCGCCCGGATTCTGCTCGTCCGTGCCAATATCCTGACGTGTACGGACAAACAACAGGAAGCCATCGACTGCGCAGGCGAGGCCGCGAAGATCTTTCTGGACTTCGGCGACCGCCCGAAGTACGCCGCAGCGCGGATAACCCAGGCGGGCATGCTTCACGAGTATGGCGCGGTCCGCGAGGCGCTCGAGATCTGGGAAGCAGTCAAGAACGAAGAAGGGCTTGATGAGCTGAACCGAGTGATGGTGATCTACAACCTCGGCTTGGGGTATGGCGAGGTTGGCGAAACGGCGAAGGCGGCAGAGCACATCACTCTCTCCATCGCAGAATTCGAGTTGCTCGGCATGATCACCGAGGCCGCGCGAGCGCGATGGGCACTCGCTAAGACCCTTGTGAGTGCCGGAAGATTTACCGCGGCCGTGGCACTCTTCGAGCGCGCCTGGAAGGACTTCGAAGTTCTCGAGATGGAAGGCGATGCGGCGCTGGTCGCGCTCGAGCTCGCCGAAATTCTACTGGTCATTGGAGAGGCGGAACGCGTCCCGCAGATCTGCCGCACCCTGCTCGATCGTTTTACCCGCGCGGGAATGGCGTCCCGGGCCATCACGGCACTCGCTTATCTGCGAGAGGTTGTGGCGCTCGGCAAAGCGCAGGCGCCGGTCATTCGCCAAGTGCGTGAATTTCTTCGTGATCTGCCGTCCCAAGGAAGGCCGACGCTCTCGCTTCCGCTGCACGAACCAGAGCGCTGACTCTCCTCCTACCTCGCTGCTATTCCAGCGTGCACGCGCTGTGTTGATGCGACATCACAATCGAGTTCAAGTGTGCCTGATCGCGGCCGATCAAGTACGAGCCCGGCTCTAAGCCAACAACTTTGAAAGGAGAACTATCCAATGCGTAAATTCACAGCCATCTGCTTCGCCGTCCTCATCGCCACCAGCGCCTTTGCCTCGCCTCGCAACGAATCGCAGGATCGCGACCCAGGTCCGGTCACGCGCGTCGTCCGGCAGATCAAGAATCTCATTCATCACGTTTTCGATGAGCCGGTGATCACTGTGCCGACCCCGCAATGATCTCACCCTCCCTCGCCTCGACCCGCGGCGTCGCGGGTCGAGGCACTTCGATTTTTCCGGCATGTGACGCCAACCTTCTCCCGCCGCCGACGTATGATCCGGCGACAATAGGAGGAGCTTTGCATGCGTCGAGCGCTGCTCGCGATCGCTACGATCGTCCTTTTCTCTGCTCAGACCACACCCACCCCCACCGCTGACGACATCGTCGCCCGCTATATCCAGCGCGTTGGCGGCATGGAGAAGATCCAGGCCGTGAAGACGCTTCGCCGGACCGGCAGGTACATCGGCGGCGGCGGCTTCGAGGCCAAGGTGGCCCAGGACAGCAAGCGGCCGATGAAAGTCCGCCAGGAATTCATCATCCAGGGCATGACCGGCGTCAACGCCTACGACGGCAAGAGCGGCTGGAAGATCGAGCCGTGGGAGGGGAAGAAGGACGCCGAGCCTCTTTCCGAGGAAGAGCTGAAGTCGATCGTCGAGGACGCCGACTTCGACGGGCCTCTCGTCAACTACAAGGAAAAGGGCAACAAGGTCGAGTACGTCGGCACCGAGCCCGCCGAAGGCAGCGACACCTACAAGCTGCGCGTCACCTCGCCCAACGGCGACGTGCGCTACTTCTACATGGACACCGAGTACTACGTCCCCATCAAGATCGAGACGAAGCGCTTCGTGCGCGGCGCCGAGCGCGAATACGAACAGGTCCTCGGCGACTACAAGCAGGTCAACGGCTGGTACCTCCCCTTCTCCATGGAGAGCGGGCCGAAGGGGGCGCGCTTCCGCGAGAAGATCGCCATCGACACGATCGAAGCGAACGTGCCGATCGATGACACCCGCTTCGCGCTGCCGGGGACGAAGGCGTTGACCGCGGAGGAGCATCAGGGACAGCCGCTCGACGCCTCGCAGGCGCTGCCGAAGACGGCCGCGGCGGCGCCGGCCACCGCGTCCGCGCCGGCGCAAGCCGCCGAGGCCAATGCCCCGAGCGCCTCGACCCTCCCGCAGCCGACCGCCGCGCCGGGCTCGGTCAAGGTCGACAGCGAGACCATCTCCGGCCTCGGCGCGCGCAACATCGGCTCCGCGGCCATGAGCGGCCGCATCGCCGCCATCGACGCCGTGCACGAAGGGCAGCGCCTCACCGTCTACATCGGCGCCGCCAGCGGCGGCGTCTGGAAGTCGACCAACGGCGGCACCACGTACAAGCCCGTCTTCGACAAGCAGTCCGTGCAGTCCATCGGCGCCGTCGCCATCGATCCGAAGAATCCGAAGACCGTCTGGGTCGGCAGCGGCGAGGCCTGGACGCGCAACTCCGCCTCCATGGGCGACGGCCTCTACAAGTCCACCGACGGCGGCGAGAGCTGGACTAACGTCGGCCTCAAGGACTCCGAGCGCATCGCCAAGATCCTCGTCGACCCGAGCGACACGAACACCGTCTACGTCTGCGTCCCCGGCAAGCTCTGGAGCGACAGCGACGACCGCGGCGTCTACAAGACCACCGACGGCGGCAAGACGTGGACCAAAGTCCTCAAGGGCGCGAACGCCTCCACCGGCTGCTCGATGCTCTCTTTCGACCGCTCCAATCCGAAAACCCTCTATGCCGGGATGTGGGATTTCCGTAGAAAAGGATGGACGTTCCGCTCCGGCGGCGACGGTCCGGACAAGCCCAGCGGCAGCGGCCTCTTCAAGTCGACCGACGGCGGAGCGACGTGGAATTCGCTCGACGACAAGTCGGCGCAGGGACTGCCGTCGAAGCCGTGGGGCCGTGTGGCCGTCACGGTCGCGCCGTCGAAGCCGAACGTCGTCTACGCTTTCGTCGAGGCCGAGCCGCCGAAAAACGCCCTCTATCGCTCCGACGACGGCGGCAAAACGTGGCAGGCCCGCGACCGCAGCCAGTACATGATCTGGCGTCCCTTCTACTTCGCCAACCTCGTCGTCGATCCGAAGGACGAGAACAAACTCTACAAGCCCGACCTCACCCTCATCGCCAGCAACGACGGCGGCAAGAGCTTCAGCCCCATCGGCGGCGGCGCGCACGGCGACTTCCACGACGTCTGGATCGACCCGGCGAACACCGACCGCCTCATCGCCGGCGACGACGGCGGGGTCTGGTACTCGTACGACGGCGGCAACAAGTGGTGGAAGGCCGACAACCTGCCGGTCTCGCAGTTCTACCACGTCAGCGTCGACATGGACCGCCCCTACCACGTCTACGGCGGCCTGCAGGACAATGCCTCCTGGGTCGGCGACTCCGCCTACCCCGGCGGCATCAGCAACGACCGATGGGAGCCGATGTACGGCGGCGACGGCTTCTGGATGTTCGCCGACCCCAGCGACCCGACGTACATCTACGCGGAGTCGCAGGGCGGCGACGTCAGCCGCATCAACCGCAAGACGCACGAGACGCGCAGCCTCAAGCCGCTCCCGAATTACAAGGAGGGGAAGCTCCGCTTCAACTGGAACACGCCCATCCATGTGAGCCCGAGCGGCGCGGTTTACGTCGGCTCGCAGTTCCTCTTCCGCACCACCGACCACGGCCAGACCTGGGAGCGCATCTCGCCCGACCTGTCGACGAACGATCCCAGCAAGCAGCTGCAGGAGCAGTCCGGCGGCGTCACCGTCGACAACTCGTCGGCGGAGATGCACACGACCATCTTCGCCATCGCCGAGTCGCCGAAGAATCCGAGCGTCGTCTGGGCCGGCACCGACGACGGCAACCTCCAGGTCACGCGCGACGGCGGCAAGTCGTGGACGAACGTCGTCGGCAACATCGCCGGCCTGCCGAAGAGCGCCTGGGTCTCCTCCGTCGAGCCCGGCCACTTCGACGAGGGGACGATCTACGCCACGTTCGACCTGCACACGTTCGGCGACATGACGCCGTACGCGTACCGCTCCGCCGACTTCGGCAAGACATGGACGCCGCTCGTCGCCGCCGACGCGCCGGTCAAAGGCTACGCGCACGTGATCAAGGAGGACCTCGTCAACCCGAGCCTCCTCTTCCTCGGCACGGAGCTCGGGCTGTGGATCTCCACCGACGGCGGCAAGCAGTGGGCGCAGTACAAAGGCGGCGATCTGCCGAGCGTGGCCGTGCGCGACCTGGCCATCCATCCGCGCGACAACGACCTCGTCATCGCCACGCACGGCCGCGGGATCTGGATCGTCGACGACATCCGCCCGCTGCGCGAGTTGACCCCGGAGCTGGCGTCGAAGGACGTGGCCTTCATGAAGTCCGAGCCGGTAATCCAGCGCATCCCCTCCTTCGGCGGCTGGCCGGGCGGCGACGCGAAGTTCGTCGGCGGCAACCCCTCGAACGAAGCGGTGATCACGTATTACCAGCGCCGCCGGCACATCTTCGGCGACCTGAAGATGGACGTCGTCGACGCGAACGGCAAGGTGGTCGGCACGATCCCGAGCAGCAAGCGCCGCGGCCTGAATCGCGTGACGTGGTCGATGCGCGTGGCCGCGCCGCGCGTGCCCACGGCGGCGACGGCGGCGTTCGGCGCGGCGGTCGGCCCGCGCATGATGCCGGGCACGTACACGGTGCGCCTGACGAAGGACCAGGCGGTCTACTCGACGCCGCTGCAGATCGTCCCCGATCCGCGGGCGACGTACACGACCGAGGAGCGGAAGGAGCAGTTCGATCTGGCCATGAAGCTGCACGCGCAGCTCGGGGAGATGTCGACGGCGGTCGACCGCATCAACAGCGTGCGCACCGCGCTCGACGACCGCGCCGCGAAGCTGCCCGCGAACGACGCGCTGGCGAAGAAGCTGAAGACAGCCTCGGCCCAGGTCGACGAGCTGCGCAAGAAGATCGTGGCCACGAAGGAGGGAGGCATGATCACCGGCGAGGAGCGCCTGCGTGAAAACCTCTCGGACCTCTACAGCAATGTGGTGTTCTACGAGGGCCGCCCCTCGGCGATGCAGGCGCAGCGCACCGACGCGCTGGCGAAAGAGCTCACCGACGTGGTGAAGAGCTTCGACGAGTGGACGGCGAAGGAGCTGCCGGGAATCAACAGCGCGCTGGCGAAGAAGAAGCTGGAGCCGATCAAGCCGATGACGCAGCAGGCCGCGCGGGCGCTCGAGCCCAGCGGCGCGCCAGCGGAGCGCGAGGCGAACCCCTTCGAACGGGACTGAATCTCAGGGGAGGACAGGCGACGGCGCCTGTCCTCCACCGACCCGCCAGCGGCCCAGCCGCGTGTGGTTGCACGAGTTCACCGCGGTCATCTCGTACGCGCCGCCGTGCTTCCCATGGCTGATGATGGCGATGCAATCGTTGGCGATGCCGCGCGCCGCGAGCGTGCGCCGGAGCATCCGAACCGCCTCTGCCTCCTGCACGTTGCCGCCGGGCCGATCGCGCACGACGTGCACCGGCAGCGGCTTCGCGCTCGGCCGAGGCTTGCGCTGCTGCGACGACCACCACCACCACCCGCCCGTCCCGGCGAGCGCCATCGCGACGACCGCGATCAGCGGCCACAGCACGCGCCGCGGCGGGGCGGGCGGTTGGGGGGGCTCGTCGAGCGCGTAGACGCCGCAGTTGGGACAAGAAGTCTCTTCGCGCGGGATGCGGGTGTTGCAGTTAGTGCAGCGCATCGGCAATCTCCTCCGCGATCGCCAGCGAGGCCGTGGCCGCCGGCGAGGGCGCGTTGAGCACGTGCAGGGCGCCGTCGCGCTCGACGATCGCGAAATCATCGACGAGCGTCCCGTCGCGCGCGAGCGCCTGGGCGCGGACACCGGCGGGCGCGGGGACGAGATCGTCCTCCTCGATCGACGGCACGAGCGACTGTAGCGCGCGCAGGAAGGCCCGCTTGCTCAGCGAGCGCGCCACCTCCCCCGCCGCGGTCCGCCACACCTTGGCCATGAGGCGCCAGAAGCCGGGATAGGCCAGCGTCTCGGCGAGGTCGCGCGCGTTCACGTCGCGCCAGCGGTAGCCCTCGCGCGCCAGGGCCAGGACGGCGTTCGGTCCCGCCTCGAGGCCGCCGCCGATCGTGCGCGTGAAGTGCACGCCGAGGAACGGGAAGCGCGGGTCGGGCACCGGATACAGAAGGCCGCGGACGAAGTCGGGTCTGCGCACGGAGTAATACTCGCCCCGGAAGGGGACGATTTTCATCTCCCGCGAATGCGCGAGACGGTCGGCGTGCAAGCCGGCGCAGAAGACAACGCGGTCGAAGCCTTCGGGCGGGCGGGTGATGCGCCGGCCGCGCACGATCGTCCCGCCCGCGGCCTCGATGCGCCGCGCCAGCGCCTCGGCGACGGCGCGGTAGTCGACGATCGCCGCCGCTGGCACGTGCAGCGCGCGGATCCCGGCGGCATTCGGCTCGATGTCGTCGAATCGGTCGAGGAGCGCCAGGCGCGGCACGCCGTTCGCGACGCCGCGGCGGTGCAGCTCCTCGATCCTCGGCAGCTCTTCGCGCGTGCGTGCCACGATCAGCTTTCCGCACTCGCGCCACGGCACGCCGTTCGCGTCGCAGAAGCGGCGCAGCATCGCCCCGCCGCGCACGCAGAGCCGCGCCTTCGCGCTTCCCGGCTTGTAATAGACGCCGGAGTGGATCACGCCGCTGTTGTGACCCGTCTGGTGCGCGGCGAGCGTCGATTCTTTTTCGAACAGCGTGACGGAGGCGCCGCGCCGGATCAGCTCATGTGCCGTGGCGAGGCCGACGATGCCGCCGCCGACGACCGCCGCGTTCATTCGTAGCGCAGCGCCTCGATCGGGTGCAGTTGCGCCGCCTTCCAGGCCGGATACCAGCCGAAGCCGATGCCGATGATCGAGCAGACCACCAGCCCCGTCACCGTCCAGAACCACGGGAACACCATCGGGATCTCCAGCCACACCGCGATGCCGTTGCCGCCGGCGACGCCGGTGGCGATCCCGGCCAGGCCGCCGATCTCGGAGAGCACGATAGCCTCGAGGAGGAACTGCCGTACGATGTCCTTCTTCCGCGCGCCGATGGCCTTGCGCAGGCCGATCTCGCGCGTCCGCTCCGTCACGCTGACCAGCATGATGTTCATGATGCCGATGCCGGCGGCGAGCAGCGCGATCGCGCTCACCAGGAGAGCGCCGGTGCTGATCACGTCGGCGACCTGATGGAAGGCGCTGACGAGCGTGTCGTTCGAGTAGATCTCGAAGTCGTTGTCCTGGCCGAGCTTCAGCCCGCGGGCGATGCGGAACGCGCCGATGGCCTTGTCGAGCGTCTGGTTGTACGTCTGCTGCGACGGCGCCTGGATGGCGATGTTGACCGTGCGGTTCACCCAGCCGAAATCGTCGAAGTACCGCGTGATGGGCACGAGCATGTTGTCGTCGTCGGTCGCGCCGAAGGCCATCCCCTTCTCGCCGAGGACGCCGATGATCTGGTACGGCTTGTCGTTGATCTTGATCGTCTTCCCGATCGGCGTCTGGCTCGGGAAGAGCTTCTTCTCGATGTCCTTCCCGACCACGACGACCGACCGCGCCAGATCGACATCCTCGGGGGAGAGATTCCGCCCGTAGGCGATCGTGAACGAGTTGGCGACGAGGAAGTTCTCGTTCGTCCCGATCAGCGTCAGCCCCTGCAGCTTCTTCCGGTCGTACCCGGCCGGCTTGCCGCGGTCAAAGACCTTGAAGCAGATCGCGTTCGCCTGGCCCTCCATCAGCCGCTTGAACTCGTTCGCCTGCGCCAGCGAGATGTCGCGGCGGTTCGCGTATTTGTTCTCGCTGTTGCCGGAGCTCATGACCGGGTACTTCGCGAACTGGAAGAGATTGCTGCCGAGGAAGCTGAGGCCGTTCTCGATGGAGACCTGAATCACGCTGAGCGCCGTCATCACGCCGATGACCGAGAAGACGCCGATGGCCACGCCGAGCATGGTCAGGATGGAGCGCAGCTTGTTCGTGCGCAGCGCGTTCAAGGCCATCCGAACGACTTCGCGGCCGCCCATCACTCGTACCTCAGCGCTTCGATCGGATCGAGCCGCGACGCGCTCACGGCCGGCGCCAGGCCGGAGAAGATGCCGGTGACCGTCGAGACGATCAGCCCGACCATGACCAGGGACACGGAGAACTGCATCGGGAACGACGGCACGGCCGCGGCGACGGCCGCGGAGATCAGCCAGCAGATGGCGATGCCGGTGAGGCCGCCGACGAGGCAGATCGACACGGCCTCGATGAGGAACTGCAGCAGGATCGTGCGCCGGCGCGCGCCGAGGGCCTTGCGCGTGCCGATCTCGCGCGTGCGCTCCTTCACGCTGACGTAGGTGATGTTCATGATGCCGATGGCGCCGACGAAGAGGGCCAGCCCGGTGACGAAGAGGCCGGCCATGAAGATGCCGCGCTTGATCGGATCGAGCGTCGTGCGCACGGCGTCCTGGGCGTTGACGGAGAAGTCGTCCTTCTGTTCCGGCTTGAGGCCGCGGATGCGGCGCATGTCGCCGATGACCTCGTCGCGGGCGGCCTCCATGCGGTTCTTGTCCTTCATCTTCACGCGGATGGAAGTGTCGAGGCGGTTGCTGAAGACTTTCTGGAACGCCGCCAGCGGCACGACGGCGTAGGTGTCGAAGCTGAAGAGGCCGAGGAACGTCCCCTGCTTCACGTAGACGCCGACGACGCGGAAGGGATTGCCGTCGATGCGCACGACCTTCCCCAGCGGCGACTCGTTCGGAAAGAGGACCTCGGCGACGTCATAGCCGAGGACGCAGACGTTCGCGCCGCCGCGCGACTCGGTGTCGGTGAAGAAGCGCCCCTGCGTGAAGCCGGCGGTGGCCGTCCGCAGGAACTCCGAGGTCGTCCCCTGGGTGAAGACGCCGCGCACTTCGTTGTCGGCGTAGCGGATGTTGCGGACGGTGTTCAGCGTCGGCACGGCCGTGAGGAGCTGCGAGTTCGGCGTGGCCTGGATCAGCTTCTTCAGCTCTTCGGCGTACGGCGTCTCCATGCGCCGGCGGTTGCGGTAGTTCCACCAGTCGTCGACGTGGTGCCAGGGCCATTTCTCGACGTAGAAGACGTCGTCGCCGATGACGGCCAGGCTGCGCTCGAAGCCGATCTCGATCCCGGAGATCGCCGAGCCCATGAGCGTGACGGCGACGATGCCGATGATCACGCCGAGGGCCGTCAGGACCGAGCGCATCTTGTGCGCGCGGAGGACCTGAAAGGCGATGCGGAACGACTCCGAGATTTCGTAAAACATTTCGCAGTTGTTAGGTTCTTAAGTTGTTAAGTTCTTAAAACCTAAGAACCTAATCTCCTAAGAACCTATCCCTTCCCCGGCTTCTCGATCGCCACCTTCGCCCCATCCTTCAGCCGCCGCGAGATGGCCGTGTACGACCCCGACACCACCTCGTCGCCCGGCTTGATGCCGTTCTTGATCTCGATGTACGTCGCGTCGGCGATCCCGGTCTCGACCTTCTGCTGGCGGACCTTGTCGCCGTTCTTGACGAAGACGACGCGCAGCAGCTGCTCGCGGAGCTGGCGCTCCTTCTGCTTCTCCTGCGTCTGATTGGTGACGTCGGCCTTGTTGTCACCGCCGTCGCGCGCGGACGCGGCCGCGGTCATCTTCTCGCGCTCCTCGGGGGAGAGGTTGCTGCCGGCGATGCGCGCGGTCACGCTCTGGATCGGCACGACCACGGCATTCGACACCGTGGCCGTCTCGATGTCCGCCGTCGTGCTCATGCCCGGGCGGAGACGCAGCGAGCGGTCGGGGATGCGGATCTTCACCTCGAAGTTCGTGACCTCTTCCTGGCTGCCGGCGTTCTTCGTCGTGGCCGTGCTGGCGATCTCGCGCACGACGCCTTGAATGATCTTGTCGGGATAGGCGTCGACGCTGATGCGGGCGGTCTGTTCGAGGTGGACGTTCGGGACGTCGTTCTCATTGACGTTCACGACCGCTTCCATGTTGTCGAGGTTGGCGATGCGCATGACCTCCGTGCCGGCGAACTGGCTCGTGCCGACCACGCGCTCGCCGACGCGGCTGGTGAGCGAGCTGATCGTGCCGTCGGCCGGCGCGTAGATCGTCGTCTTCGACAGGGCGTCGTTGATCTGCCGCAGGGCCCCCTCGGAGCGCTGGATCTCGAACAGCGACGACTGCAGCGCCGCCTTGGCGATGTCGTACTGCGTCTGGGCCGTGTTCCGGTCCGACTCCGGCAGCAGCCCCGATTTGAAGAGCTGCTGGGCGCGCTTGTAGTCCTGGTCCGCCTTCGCCAGCGTGGCCCGGTTCTGCACGCTCGCCGACCGCGCCCCGCTCAGCGCTGCCTGCTGCGACTCCACCTGGGCCTTGTATTGGTCGGGCTTGATGCGGATCAGGAGCTGGCCCTTGCGGACGACGTCCCCTTCCTTCACGGCGATCTCGATGATCTCGCCGGAGACCTCGGGGGCGATCTTCACCTCGACCTCGGGCTGGATCTTCCCCGTCGCCGTCACGAGCTGGGTGACGTTCTTCCGGAAAGCCTTGTCCGTGGTGACGAGGATCGGCTTGTCGCGCTTCTTCGACGCCACCATCGCCACGAGGGCGACGATCACGACGATAGCGAAGCCGATCAGCCAGAACAGCCGTTTACGCGAGCGCTTTTGTTCCATCTCGAACCCTTATGAACGAATACGTGAAGGAATGGTTGCAGGGCCGTTATGATTCCCGCCGCCATGCGTTCCGTGATCGTCGGCACCGGAAGCCACATCCCGTCCCACGTCGTCCCGAACGACCACTTTCTCCACCACGAGTTCCGCGGCCCCGACCGCAAGCCCATCGACAAGCCGAACCGCGAGATCCTCGCCCAGTTCGAGGCCATCACCACGATCCGGGAGCGCCGCTGGGCCGAGAAGGATCAGGTCACCTCCGACCTCGGCCACCTCGCCGCAGCCGCGGCCGTCGAGTCGTCCGGCATCGACCCCGAATCGCTCGACTACATCGTCTTCGGCCACAACTTCGGCGACGTGAAGCCGCGCAGCCACCGCTCCGACATGGTCCCGGCCCTGGCCGCGCGGGTGAAGGCCAAGCTGAAGATCGAGAACCCCAAGACCGTCGCCGTCGACGTCGTCTTCGGCTGCCCCGGCTGGCTGCAAGGGGTGATCCTGTGCGACGCCATGATCCGCGCCGGCGACATCAAGCGGGCCATGGTCATCGGCGCCGACACGCTCTCGCGCATCTCCGACCCGCACGACCGCGACAGCCTGATCTACGCCGACGGCGCCGGGGCCACGATCCTCGAGGCCCGCGACACCGCCGACGGCATCCTCGCCCACGCCGTCCGCTCCGACACGATCGAGCACTCGGCGATGCTCTCCATGGGACCGTCGTACAACGAGGAGGTCTTCATCGAGGCGCTCTTCCTGAAGATGGAGGGACGGAAGCTCTACAGGTACGCGCTGAACAACGTGGCCGGGGCGATCAAGGAGACGCTCGACGGCGCCGGCCTGTCGATCCACGACGTCAAGAAAGTCCTCATCCATCAGGCCAACGGGAAGATGGACGAGGCCATCCTCGACGCGCTGTACAAGCTCTACGGGATCGACGTCGCGCCGGCCGAGGAGGTCATGCCGATGACCATCTCGTGGCTGGGGAACAGCTCCGTGGCCACCATCCCGACGCTGCTCGACCTCATCGTGAAGGGAAAGCTGCCCCCGCACGAGATCCACAGCGGCGACGTCGTCGTCTTCGCCTCCGTCGGGGCAGGGATGCACATCAACGCAGTTGTGTATCGAACGCCCTGAGCTGTTCCTCCCAGACGGCGGCCCAGGTGTGCGTGCCGTGGCCGCGCGTGGCCTCGCTCGTCGGGATGAGGACGTAGCGGCCGCGCCTGACGCGCTTGATCTCGCGGTCGAGGATGCCGAGCTCCGGCGGGTTGACGAAGTCGTCGGCGGAGTTGATGGCCAGCAGCGGCGCAGCGATTTTCTCGAGGTCGGGCGAGGGGTCGTAGTTCCTCGACGCCTGCAAGGCATAGAGCAGATCGTCCGGGTCGGTGCTCGCCATCCGCGTCTTCATCTGCTCGGCGAGCCAGCGGTCGGCGTCGTCGCGCGTCGGGCCGCTCTTCTGCCACTGCAGCGGGCTGGAGGTCGCGATCATCAGGAGCTGGATCGCGCCGGCGAGGTCGCCGCGCTCGATGTCGTCCGTGGCCATCTTTCGCCAGACGCGGTTCCGCCCGGCGATCTGCACCGGCGCGCTGGCCAGCGGCACGAGGCCGTCCATGAATTGCGGCCAGCGCTCGCCCCACATCCACGTGTGCATGCCGCCCATCGACGTGCCCATGACGAGGTGCACGTGCTCGATGTGCAGCCCGTCGACGAGGAGGCGGTGCTGCAGCTCGATCATGTCGCCGTAGTCGTAGTGCGGGAAGCGCGCGCGCAGGCCGTCGCTCGGCTTCGACGACTGCCCGTGACCGACGTTGTCGGGGATGACGATGAAGTGCGTGCGGGCATCGAGCACGCCGCCTTCCTTGAAGAGCACGCCCGCGAAGTGGTCGTTGAGGAACTGCTTCGACGAGCCGCCCGTGCCGTGGAGGATGAGCACCGGCTTCCCCTTCGGATCGCCGATGGTGACGTAGTGGATCCGGACCTCGGCGAGGGTCTCGCCCGATCGGAAGTGGAAGTCGCGGACGACGAAGTCGTGCTCGGCCGGAACGAGAAGAGCCAGCGCAAGGAGAAGGTGTTGCATACTCTCCCATCATGCCAAATTGCGATCACGTCGGTCCCGAGCAGGTTGTCGAATACGCCGAGGGCGCGTTGCGCGCGCGCGGTCTCCCGCCCGAGGAGTGGGACGGCGCGCGCTACGCCTGGGCCGGCAACGTCGACGAGAACACGTCCGTGCACGTGGAGGTGGTGCGCGAGAACGGCGACTGGCGCGTGACGAAGCTGGAGCGAAGGAAGAGCGCCATTCCGGAGAGCGAGAGCGGGTATCGGACCCTTTGACAGAGTAGCTACCGGCGGCTACATTGCCGGGCATGCGCGATTCATCCGCCCGCGGCCGACCAGGACCTGGGGATCGAGACGCAGTGCTCGCGGACGCGGTCCGCCGCGGATGGTTGACGCCGCCGTTGTCGCGGCAACGGCCCATGCCGCGTCATCCGATTGCTCCGCTGGAGGACGTCCTCCGCGATTTGGCAGCGGACCGCGACGGCCGATGATTTACGTCGAACCGTCCGTCGATGCAGCCACCGCTCTCGAAATCGAATTGGCCACCTGCTAGCGCCCCACAAAACCCGCCGCCACCGGCACCCGCCGCCCGGCCAGCGCTGCCGCGACATCGAGCGACGTCTCCTCCGCCAGCGGCCGGAGGTAGTCGCCTTCCATGACCGAGAGGGCGATGCCGTCGCGGTAGGCGATGCGGGTGGAGGGGTGGACGCGGACGCCGGCGAGGTTGAGCGGGTCGGCGGCGCTGATCACGATCAGCTTGCCGTCCGGCGCGCTGCGGCGGATCTCGCGCAGGCGCTCGACGGCCTCGGCCAGCGCGAACTGCTCGCCCGACATTCCGGTGACGAAGCGGCCGCCGCGGATCTCGCCGCGGGTCTCGAGGCGGCGATATTCGCGGGCCAGCTCGCGCCACGGAGCGACGTTCGTCTCCCGCGCCAGCAGGCGGCGGCAGACGACGCCGTAGCGGCGCAGGAGCACTTGCGCCTGCGCTTCGACCGGCATCTCGTTCGGCGTCAGCAACGACCAGCGGCCGCCGCGGCCGAGGAAGCCGTCGCAGGTGACGAGGCCGGCGCGGGTCAGCTCGTCGAGCGCGTCGCGGTCGAGGTCGCGGGCGAACATCGGGCCGCGCGTGCGCAGCAGATCGAGCACGGCTTGGGCGCGCTCGCTCACGGCCGCCGTCGTCGCCGGCACGCACGGATTTCCGAGGACGATGCCGCTGGCGACGCGCGCCCAGCGCACTTCGCCGCTGAGGCAGAGCATGTCGAGCAGCGACTCCTGATAGCCGTCGACGCGCAGCGGCAGTACGTGGCGCTCCCAGGCCCGCTCGGCGATGGCGAAGCCATCGAGCTGGGCGAGGACGGCGCGCAGGCCGTCGATGCCGGTGAGGCGCGTCGACGGCGTGGCGTGCTGCCAGGCGAAGAGGAAGCGCGTGAAGTCGGTCTGGCTGACGGGCTCGATCTCCGCGCGCAGGCGGTTCAGCGTGTAGCGGTGGATGCGTGCGAGGAGGCGGCGGTCGCACCACTCCAAGCCGCGCGTTTCGAAGGAGCCGCGCAGGACGACGCCCTCCGACTCGAGCTTGAGCAGCGCCGCGTCGGCCTCGGCGACGTCGACGCCGAGGGATGTTGCGAGCGCCGACGCCGTCGTCGGCCCGGTGAGCGCGAGGCGGCCACGGAGCAGCTCGACGACGGCCTCTTCGCGCGTCCAGACGCGATTGCGCGGAGAGATGAGGTCGATGGGGTGAATCGTGGCGATTTCGGCGGCGCGTTCCGCCGCGATCCACAACTCGCCGCTGCGTCCCGCGCGCTTCGAGGCCACGAGCTCCTCGAAGAACGGCGACTCCACCTCGCCTTCCACCAGGAACCCGAACGTCAGCAGCGCGTCGTGCAGCTCGTCGGCGTCGCGCGGGTCGGGGCGCTCCTCGTCGCGCACGCGTTCGATGGCCGCGGGGTCGAGCGCGGCGAGGTCGCTCGACGTCGTGCGGCGCGTCAGCACCGCCTGCGTCCTCCGCTCCTCGAGCGGCGCGTCGTCGAGGAACGCGTACGGCTTGGCGTTGAGGATCTCGTGCGCCAGCGGCGACGGCTCCGTCGTGTCGCGGGCGATGCAGGTGATCGCGCCGGCGTGGATGCGCTCGAGCACGCGCGCCAGGCCGGCGAAGTCCATCGCCTCCTCGAGGCAGTCGCGCACGACCTGCTTGACCAGCGGATGGTCGGGGAGCTCGCGGTCGCCCTGGATGTTCTCCGCGCAGGCGGCGGCGTCGGGGAAGACCGCGGCCATGAGGTCGTCGGCCATGGCCCGCTGCAGCGGCGGCGGCACCTTGCGCCCGCCGCGGTTGCGCGGGATGGCCAGCGACACGGTCGTGTTCCAGCGCCAGCGCGTCGGGAAGACCGGCGCGGCCAGAAGCGCCTGCACGAGGATGTCCTTCGCCGTGGCGGGATGGAGATAGCGGAAGACGTCGGCGAGCGGGAAGGAATGCTGCGGCCCGAGCGACAGCAGGATCGCATCCTCCGTCGCCGCGGCCTGCAGCTCGAAGTTGAACTGGCGGCAGAAGCGCTTGCGCAGGGCCAGGCCCCAGGCCTTGTTGATGCGGCTGCCGAACGGCGCGTGGATGACGAGCTGCATCCCGCCGGCCTCGTCGAAGAAGCGCTCGGCGACGAGCGTCTCCTGCGTCGGCATGGCGCCGAGGGCGCGGCGGGCGTCGTCGAGGTAGGCGATGAGCTCGCGCGCGGCGTCGGCCTGCATGCCCGTCTCCTCGGCGAGCCACTCGGGCGTCGAGGCGGCCTCGCGCAGCTCGCTCACCGCGCGCGACAGCTCGTCGCTGCGCGCCGGGGCCTCGCCGAGCCAGAACGGGATCGTCGGCGGCGCGCCCTTCGCGTCGATCACGCGCACCGTGCCGCTGGCGACCTGCATGATCTGCCACGACGCGTTGCCGAGCTGGAAGATGTCGCCGGCGTTGCTCTCGATGGCGAAGTCTTCGTTGAGCGTGCCGACGACGGTGTCGTCCGGCTCGAGCACGACCTTGTAGTCGGCGACCTCCGGGATCGCGCCGCCCGAGGTGATGGCCAGCATGCGCGCGCCGCGGCGGCCGCGGACGCGGTGGTTCACCTCGTCGCGGTGCACGAGCGCGCCGCGGCGGCCGCGCTTCGTGGCGAAGCCGTCGGCGACCATGCCCACGACGTCGTCGAAGTCCTTGCGCTCCAGCGCGCGGTACGGGTGGGCGCGGCGGACGAGCTCGAAGAGCGCGTCCTCGCCGTAGTCGTCGCACGACGATTCGGCGACGATCTGCTGCGCGAGCACGTCGAGCGGCGCCTCCTGCTGCACGATCGCGTCGAGCGCGCCGCGGCGGACTTCGCGCAGGAGCGCCGCGCATTCGATGAGGTCGTCGCGCGAGACGGGAAACAATCGCCCTTTCGGCATCCCGGCGATCGTGTGACCGCTGCGCCCGACGCGCTGCAGCAGCGTGGCGATGCGGTGCGGCGAGCCGATCTGGCAGACGAGGTCGACGTGGCCGATGTCGATGCCGAGCTCCAGCGAGGCCGTGGCCACGAGCGCTTTGAGCTGCCCGCTCTTGAGGCGCGACTCGGCGTCGAGGCGCTTCTCCTTCGCCAGGCTGCCGTGGTGCGCGGTCACGGCGTCGTCGCCGAGGCGGTCGCTGAGATGGCGGGCCACGCGCTCGGCCATGCGCCGCGTGTTGACGAAGACGAGCGTCGTACGGTGCTCGCCGATCAGCGACGTGATGCGATCGTAGTACTCCTCCCACACCTCGTTGGCCATGACCGTTTCGAGCGGCGAGCGCGGGAGCTCGAGGGCGAGGTCGAGGGCGCGGCGGTGGCCTTCGTCGATGACGGCGACGTCCGCGCCCGGCGCGAGCCAGCGCGCCACCTCGTCGATCGGCTTCTGCGTCGCGGAGAGCCCGAGGCGCAGCAGCGGGGCGTTCGCTACCGCCTGTAGACGCTCGAGGGTCAGCGCCAGGTGCGCGCCGCGCCGCGTTCCGATGACGGCGTGGATCTCGTCGACGATGACGGTGCGCGCGCTGCGGAGCATGTTGCGGCTGCGCTCCGCGGTGAGCAGGAGGTAAAGCGACTCCGGCGTGGTGACGAGGATGTGCGGCGGTTTTTTGAGCATGGCCGCGCGCTCGGATTGCGTGGTGTCGCCGGTGCGTACGGCCGCGGTGATGCGCGGCGCGTCGAGCCCCATCTCCTCGGCGATGCGTCGAATGCCGCGCCGCGGCTCGGCCAAGTTCTTGTGGATGTCGGCACTTAGGGCCTTGAGCGGCGAGACGTAGACGACGCGGACCTCGTCCGGCAGCGGCGCCCGCAAGCCTTCGACGAGGAGGTCGTCGAGCGCGCCGAGGAACGCCGCGAGGGTCTTGCCGGATCCGGTCGGCGCCGCGATGAGCGTGTGCCGCCGCTCGCGCACGGCCGCCCAGCCGCGCTCCTGCACGGCGGTGGGCGTTCCGAGGGACTCCGTGAACCAGCGCTCGATGGCGGAATGAAAAGGCATGGCTGAAAAAAGAATTTTATCGCGTCGTGATGCAGCTAACGAAGCGGCTGAAACGGATTCAGCCTTTCCCGGCATCGTCACCTCTGCGAGCGCGACTCCGCCCGCTCCTGCTCGTAAAGCTCGCGGTCCTCGCCCTTGAGGTACTTCATGGCCAGGCAGTCCGCCGCCTCGGTGTCGAAATCGATGAGCGACAGCGCCAGCATCGAGGCGTGCTCGGGGAAGCGCTCCAGCGCTTTCGCGATCGCCGCGAACGACGTCTCGTCGTGCTGCTCGGAGAGGCCGAGGATCGCTCTGTTCAACACGTCCGTGTCGTTCGATGCCAGAGCGCGCAGGAGTAGAGGACGGGCGCGGCGGTCGCCGGCAATCTCTTCGAAGGCCTGCCAGGCCACGCGGTCGTAGTCGTCCGGCTCGCAGTCGTGCTTCGCGCAGTAGGCGGCGAGCTTCTCCGCTGCCTTGTCGGGGTCGGCGTGGAAAGCGACGGCGTGCTCGGCGTCGGCGGCGAGCTCCTTCCAGATCGCGCCGTCGTCGGCGACGCGGCCGAGGAGCGCGGAGCCGATGCGGATGCGCTCCGCGTACGTCGAGGCCTCGGCGTAGCGGCGCTCCAGCAGCGCGATGGCGGAGCGGTCGGCGTTCGCGGCGCTCTCGATCAGCGCGGCATCGAAGTGCTGGTCGGCGCACGAGACCGGGTCCCACTTCGACGTAGGCGCGTCATCGGCGCACATCGGGAAGAGCGGCAGCCGGCAGATGAACCGCGGCGCGATGTAATCCTCGGCCATGGCGGCGACGGCGACGAACGCGACGACGGCGGCCAGCGACTTCCGCATCTCCACACGTTAGGTCCGAAGCCGTTACGGGCCGGCAACCGTTCAGTGGAAGTTGTTGATCAGAATCGCGTCGCGCATGAGGCGGCCGCGCGCCACGGCGAGGCTCTTCCCGTCGGGAGCGACGTCGAACGTGAACGCCTGTTCCCCGTCCAGCGCGGTGAGCTTCTCCACCCGCCCATCGAACGTGATCTTCCAGATGTTCGTGCGGTCGGGGCGGTAGTCGTCGGTGAGGAGGGCCTTGCCATCGGACGTCCAGCGCACGCCGCCGGAGTTGATGCGATAGTCCATCGGCATGCTCCACGTCACCGGGCCGCCGGCCGCGGAGATCACCCCGATCTTCAACATGCCGTGATCCTGATAAAGAATCGCGATGCGCGTGCCGTCGGGCGAGAACGTCGCGGCGTCGACCGGCTCGCCGAAGAGCTGCATCGCGCCGCTTCCGTCGGAGCGGACCTTCCACAGCCGGCGATTGACGCGATAGGCGATCCACTGTCCGTCGGGGCTGGCGGCGATCGGGGCGAAGTCGACGTCGCGCACGACGGCGCGCTCGCCGCCGCGGTCGTAGCCGCTGACGCGCACCTCGCTCCGATCCCAGCCGACGTTGAGGTACGCCACGCCGCCGCGGAAGGCCGAGGGGAAGACCGAGCCGTACCGGCTGTGCGTGAGCTGCACCGTCCCGCTGCCGTCGGCATTCATCAGGAAAAGATCCATGTGCGCGCCGTTGGCGGCGACGAAGACGAGGCGCCCGTCCGGCGCGTACGTCACCCCTTTCCAGCCGGCGATGCGGCCGCTCGCGATCCGGGCCGGAGGACGGCCCGGCGTCAGCGGCACGTTCCACAGCTGCGTCTGGGTATCCATGCCGACGGCAACGAGGGCGCGGCCGTCGGCGGAAATTGTCGGCATGCGGTAGCTCAGGAGATCGCTGGTGATCGGGCGCGGCTTCCCGCGCGGATAGGGAACGAGCCAGATCCGCTGCTGCGGCGGCGTGTCGGCGTCGCGCGCGCCGGTGACGAGAATGCCGCTCATGTCGGGGAGCCACGCGGCCTGTCCGAGGAGATACCAGGCGCCGTCGGTCAGCGGCCGCCCGGCGCCGGTCTGCACATCGAAGGCGAAGAGATCGGTCCCTTTGACCTGCTCGGCGCGCGCGACCGTGGCCACGATCGTCTTCCCATCCGGCGACCACGCCGGCCCGGTGAAGTAAACCGGCGCGAAGAGCTCCGGGTAGCGCCGCGTGGCCAGGGGCCGCGCACCTCTCCCGTCGCTCGCGGCGATCATCAGCGCGCTCTCCCCCGGCTTCGGAAAGTCGGCGCGCACGTACGTCATGCGCGTGCCGTCGGGGGAGAACGACGGACCGCTGTCGATGCCGTCGAGGAGGTGCTCCGGCGTGCCGCCAAGTGTGGAAATGCGGTAGTACGTCCCTTGCTGGCCACCGCCGCTTTTCACGCCGTAGACGACGGCGTTTCCGTCCGGCGTGAAGGCATGGCCCCACAAGCCGACGCGCGCGGGCGGCACGAGCTGCAGATCCTGCTGCGTGGCCAACTGCCGGAGCCAGAGGCTCTGCCCTTTCTCGTTCGACTGGACGTACGCGACGAGCTTGCCGTCCGGGGAGATCGCTGCGGCGATGACGTCGCCGGTCGCGGTGATGCGGCTAAGTTGCGGCGGGGGGCGCTCCACGACCAAGGAGCGGCGCGCGCGCGTGACGAGAATGGCCGCGATCGCGGCGACGGCGGCGAGCGCGATCGCGGCCGCGATCCACCACAGGCGCGGCCGCGCCGGTGGGGCCTTTCCGGCCCGCTCCGCCCGCAGCAGCGCGCGCAGATCGATGGAGAGATCGCGCGCCGACTGGTAGCGCGCGTTCGGATCCTTCACCAGCGCCTTGCGGATGATGCGCTGCAACTCCGCGGGCGCGCCGGACATCGGCTCCGGCTCCTCGTGCACGATGCGGTGCAGCGTCTCCACCGGCGTCGTGCCGCGGAAGGCGCGGCGCCCGGTGACGAGCTCGTAGAGGATGCAGCCGAGCGAAAAGATGTCGGCGCGGTGGTCGGCCGGAAGGCCCTGGGCTTGCTCGGGCGACATGTAGCCGGGCGTGCCGAGGACGAGGCCCGACTGGGTCGTGGTGATGAACGCCGTCGGCGTCTGCGGGTCCGCCGGCGTCTCGTCCGTCAGCTTGGCCAGGCCGAAGTCAAGCACCTTCGCGTAGCCGTCGCGCGACACCATCACGTTGTCGGGCTTGAGGTCGCGGTGGATCACGCCCGCGCCGTGCGCGGCGGCGACGGCGTCGGCGATCTGCAGCGTCAGCTCCAGGGCCCGCTCCAGCGGCAGCGGCCCTCCGGCGGTGAGCTCGCGCAGGGTCATGCCGTCGATCTTCTCCATGGCGATGAAGTTCGCGCCGATGTCGTAGACGGCGATGAGGTGCGGATGATTCAGCGCCGAGGCCGTGCGCGCCTCCTGGGCGAAGCGGCGCACGCGGTGCTCGTCGGCCACGAGCTCGGGCGGGAGGATCTTCAGCGCCACGTGCCGGCCGAGCGGGATGTCGAGAGCGTCGTAGACCGCGCCCATCCCTCCGGCACCGAGGAGCTGCAGAAGGCGGTAGCGCCCCAGCTCCGTCCCGGAGAGATCGGTCATCGCCGTCATGACATCAGCGTAACCCAACCTAGAAATCTCCTAACGATCGCCTGCAAGTCGCGGCCTTCCGGGCCCGACCTTGCCCGCCATGCGAACGATGACGATGGCGGTGCTGGTGACGATCTTGGTGGCCATGACGGCGGAGGCGGCGGAGGGCGAGATCTTCTGCAACGCCGGCGTCCTCGAGCAGTCGTGGGCGCTGCTGAAGGCGGCGCGCTACGGCCTCGGCCGGCAGGAAGAGGCCGCCTTCGTCGTGCGCGGCGACGGCGGCGCGCTCTCGTTCGTCCTCTGGCGCTCCACCGGCGAGGCCATGGCCTCGCATTTCTCCGGCGCGATGCCCGCGCACGTCGTGGCCATCGTCCACACCCATCCGATGAATCAGCTGATGCCGTCGGCCGACGACAGCGCCACGGCGCGCCGCCTCGGCATCCCGGTGTACGTGCTCGAGCGCGGCGGCATCACCCGCACGTTCGGCGATCACAACGAAAAGCTCGTCCTCGGCGATTGGAACCCCGAGGGACAGCGGCCGTCGTTCTCCTGCAATTAACATGGGTCATGCTCTTCACCGTCGGCGACGTCGTTGTCGACACCACGGCGCGCCAGCTTCGCCGCGGCGGCGAGGAGGTGCGCATCTCGCCCAAGGCCTTCGACCTCCTCGACATCCTGCTCGCCGAGCGCCCGCGCGCCGTGCGCAAGCAGGAGCTGTACGACCGCCTCTGGCCGGAGACGTTCGTCGTCGAGGCCAACCTGCCGATCCTCATCGCCGAGGTGCGGGCCGCGCTCGGCGACGCGTCGCGCACGATCATTCGCACCGTGCAACGCTACGGCTACGCCTTCGCCGCGGATCTGCCGGCGGCGGGAGCGATGCACCTGCTGACCTGCGGCGAGGAGCGCTTTCGCCTCGCTCCCGGCGAGAACGTGGCCGGACGCGATTCCAACGTGGCGGTGCTGATCCGTTCGTCGAGCGCGTCGCGCCGCCACGCCGTCATCACCGTCGCCGGCGACGAGGCCACGCTGACCGACCTCGGCAGCAAGAACGGCACGTGGATCGACGGCCGCCGCGTCAGCGGGCCGGCGCCGCTCGCGGACGGCAGCGTGATCCGCTTCGGCCGCGTGGAGATGACCTACCGCCGCCTCGACGCTACGGAGACGACGACGCTGTAGGCCCGCGGAAATGCCGCCGCGCCGCGACGAGCCAGTAGACCGTCAGCGCCGCCGCGACGAAGAGCATCGTCCAGAGCACCAGCTCGTTCGGCGGGAGCATGAAGACGACGGTGATGACGGCGATCCAGACGATGGCCACGACATTGACGAACGGGCCGAGGCGGCCGAGCGACCACGGCGTCTCCGCGCGCGGGAGGCGGTTGCGGATGTGCAGCAGGATGGGGATGCCGTAGGCGAGATAGAGGCAGATCGTGCTGATCGACGTCACCACGAACCACGCCGCGGCGTAGACGCAGATCAGCACCGACAGCGCGGCGGTGACGAGGATGGCCGCGTACGGCGTGCGGTGCCGTCCGCCGACGCGCTTGAGCCAGCGCGAGCCGGGCATGCCGTCGTCGCGTGCGAAGGCGTACCACATCCGCCCCATCGACGTCACCGAGGCCACGCCGCAGAGCCACATGGCCACGCCGATGACGATGGCGATGGCGTTCGTCACGACCGGCGCGACGTTCGCGGCGACGATGTAGAGCACCGGATAGGGATCGTTCGCGGCTTTGGCGACGTCGGCGTTCGGGATGCACCACGTCAGCACGAGGAGCATGACGTAGCCGGCAACGGCGGAGACGGCCACGGACATGACGATGCCCCACGCGCTGCTCAGCCGCGCCGACACCGTCTCCTCAGCCATGTGCGCCGAGGCGTCGTAGCCGGTGTACGTCCACTGCGCCTGCAGCAGCGCCAGCACGAAGAGCAGCAGCGGCGGCGCGGCGGCGTAGAGCGCGCCCATCGGCGGCACGAGCCGGAAGAGCGGCGAGCCCACGGCGGCGTCGCCGATGGCCATCGTCTTCGAGGCCTCGAAGAGGTTCACGGTCGGATGGAAGGAGAAGAGGAACGCCGCGGAGTTGTGATGCCGTCCCCAGAACGCCAGCGCGGCGACGATGAACGCGACGCCGGCGATGTGCCACCAGACGCTGATGTCGCTCAGGCGCGCGGTGAGGCGGATGCCCCAGACGTTCACGGCGATCTGGGGGATGAGGATGGCGATCATGACTAGGAGCTGGAACGGCCACGACGTGCCCGTGCTCGGCGGCAGGCCGAGGAGCCGCGTCGTCGCGCCGATGAGATAGATCGCCGCGGCGATGTTGATCCCGGCGGTGATGGCCACCTGCCCGATCATGTTCAGCCACGCCGTGACCCACGCCCACGTCCGCCCGCCCAGCTTGAACGCCCAGAAGTAAAGGCCGCCCGCGGTCGGATAGGCCGAGGCGATCTCCGCCATCGACGCGGCGACGCAGAGCGTGAAGAGGCTGACGAGCGGCCAGCCGATGGAGTTCGCGCTCGGCCCGGCGAACTTGAGGCCGTAGCCGAAGAGCAGCACGGCGCCGGTGAGGATGGAGATGATCGAAAACGAGACGGCGAAGTTGGAGAAGCCGCCCATCTCGCGGAAGAGCTGCTGCGCGTAGCCGAGGCGCTCGAGATAGAGCGCGTCGTCCTCGGCCGGCCGCCTCATGGCACCGCGTAGAACGTCACGCGGCACGCCGGCGACTCGGCATCGTCGCGGAAGTAGGTGAATCGTCCGACAACGTAGGTCGCCCAGTTTTGCTCGATCTCGACGTCGAGATCGCGCGCGAACGTGCTCGCGTCGACGTCGTCGTTGCCGAAGCGGAGGCGGAGCGGGCGGCCGCGGCTGTCGACCGTCAGGGTGACGACGCCGTCGTCGATGCGAATGATCGTCATGTCGCCGAGGCGCGACTCGTCTGCGCTGCTGACGGCGATGTCGCGGCCGCCGGCGGTGACGCGGCCACGCGCGCTGCCGGACTCGAGATCGGGCACGATATGGCTGATGTCGAGCAGGCCGGCGGAGCGCATCGGCACGCGGATGCGGCGCTCGATCAGACGATCCATGCGCACCTCGCGCCACATCGTTCTGCGATCCGGCGCCATCTGCTCCGTGGCGGAGAGCGGGACGAAGACGTAGAGCGCGAGCACGCCGGCGGCGACGATACCGAGGAAGAGCGCCGCGCCGCCCAGACTGGCGAACGCGCCGACGATACTGCGCCTCACGAGGCCGCGTGGCGAGTCGCGGAGGATCACCGGCACCGGCCTGACTCTCTCCGACACGAAGCCGCCGCGCTCCTGCGAGTAGAAGCCAATCGCGTAGACGCGGTCGCCCGGGGCGAGGCTCCACTCCTTGAACGTGGCGTAATCGAGCGCGACGGCGCCCTGCGCCCAGCGCGTATCCGTGCGAACGCTGCCGTCGTTCTCATCGAACGCGGCGCCCGGCGCCTCTTTCGGCGCCGGCGGCTCGCGAAAGGCCGTTCGCTCGATGTACTCCGAAAAATTCGGAGCCCCGTCGGAGTGCCGCACGAAACTGGGCGCCACCTGCAAATCGGGATATGCAAGGATGCGGACGCGTCCGTGCTGCGAGTCGATCGCGCTCGGGGCCAGCGCGAAGCCGTCGTAGAGGAGCGCATCGCCGTAGCGGACCTCGTACTTGTACGCGACGCACGGCCGGCCGGTGCAGGGCGAGAGGAGCGTCGGGGCGAGCGGCACGATCGTGCCGACGACGACAATCGTCTGGCCGTCCGCCGGCTGCCGGTCCATCGAACGGCGCAGTCGCAGCGCCTCGGCGATCTTCGTCCAGATGCCGCCGAGATAAAGGAGACCCATCGAGGCGATGCCGCCTCCGACGATGCCGCTGACGAACGCCTCGCCGATCTTCGGCAAGCGGTGATAGACGAGGTGACCGAGGAACACGGCCGCGACGACGTACATCGCGAACCAGGTCGAGCATGCCAGCTTGACGCTCACGGAAGCGCCTTCGCCGCCGCGAGCATCGCCTCCGGCCGCGCGCGAACGCGCAAATCCTCGGTGAGGTTGCGCCAGCGGACGACGCCGTTGCGGTCTACGAGGAACTCCGCCGGCCGCGCGACGTCGCGCCCGCCCACGCCCGCGCCCTTGTGCAGGATGTCGTAGCGGCGGATGACCTCGGCGTTCGCGTCCGAGAGGAACGGGAAGGTGTAGTGCGCCTTGCGCATCAGGTCGCGCGACTCTTCAGGCTTGTCGACGCTGATGGCCACCGGCGTCACGTGCGCGGCGTTGAACTCGGCCAGATGATCTTCGATACCCCGTAACTCGGAGTTGCAGAACGGTCACCAGTAGCCGCGGTAGAAGACGAGGAGCACGCCCTTCGATCCCGGCGCGGCGAGGAGCTGCGCGAGCGCGACGGGCTTGCCGTTCGCGTCCGGCAGCGTGAAGCCGGGCGCCTTCGCGCCGACCGCCGGGATGTTCGCGCCCGTCGGCACGCGGGAGCCGATCGTGACGGAGAAGACGAAGAGCGCGGCCAGGCCGACCCCGACGATCGCCACGATGATGGCGACGATCTTCCGCCCCGCCGCGCGGCGCACGCCCGCGATCAGCAGCACGATCGCGATCGCGAAGAGGACGTACGACACCCACGGCACGTCGCGCGTGATCGGGAAGCGGTAGAAGAAGACGGCATAGCTGACGACGGCGATCACGCTGAGGGCGAGACCGGTCCAGAGAGGCCAGTTGATCGGTCGGTCGTTCATGGATCGAGGAATGCTAACCGATTGCGGCGAGGATCATGCAGAACGCCGTGCTGTAGAATTCGCGCGCTTTTGGAGACGAACTCATGCGGAAATTATGGCTCCTTGCAGTGCTCCTCGTGCTCGCCGGCTGTCCGCCGAAGAGCGAGACCGGGGCGACGTCGACCGCCGCGGGCAACGCCGACACGGCCGCCGGCGGCGACATCCTCATCGGCGAGTACGGCTCGCTGAGCGGCGTGCAGGCCACCTTCGGCACCTCGACGCACCAGGGCATCATCATGGCCGCGGACGAAGTCAACGCCGCCGGCGGCGTCAACGGCCGCAAGATCAAGATCATCACCGAGGACGATCAGTCCAAGCCGGAAGAAGCGGCCAACGCGGTGACTAAGCTGATCTCGCAGAACAACGTCGTGGCCGTCCTCGGCGAAGTGGCTTCCTCGGCCTCGCTCGCCGCCGCGCCCATCTGCCAGTCCAACAAAGTGCCGATGATCACGCCGTCGTCGACGAATCCGGAGGTCACGAAGAAGGGCGACTACATCTTCCGGATGTGCTTCACCGACGACTACCAGGGCCCCTCGATGGCGGACTACACGGCCAAGCAGCTCGGTGTGAAGACCGCCGCGATCCTCACCGACGTCAAGAACGACTACTCCGTCTTTCTCGGCCGCGACTTCGAACGGCGCTTCACCGAGGACGGCGGAAAGATCATCGCCAAGGCCAGCTACTCGAACGGCGACTCCGACTTCCGCGCCCAGCTCACCTCGATCAAGCCGTCGAACCCGCAGATCCTCTGGGTGCCCGGCTACTACACCGACGTCGGGCAGATCGCCCAGCAGGCCCGCGACCTCGGCATCACCGCGCCGCTCGTCGGCGGCGACGGCTGGGTCTCGCCGAAGCTGATCGAGATCGGCGGCAAGGCCCTGGAGGGCTGCTACTACGCGAACCACTACTCGTACGACGACCCCTCGCCGGTCGTGCACAACTTCGTCGACAAGTACAAGCAGCGCTTCGGCGCGAAGCCGGATGGCATGGCCGCGCTGGCGTACGACGCCATGCACGTTCTCGCCGATGCCCTGAAGCGGGCCAAGAAGCTCGACGGGCCGACGCTGCGCGAGGCCATCGCCGCCACGAAGGGCTATCAGGGCGTCACCGGCACGATCACCCTCGGACCCGACCGCAATCCGATCGGCAAGAAGATCGTCATCGAGGAGATCAAGAACGGGCAGCTCGTGGTGAAGGGCACGGTTCAGCCGCAACCGCAACACTGATGCAGGAGCTCCTCCAGAACCTGCTCAACGGGATTGCCGTAGGTGCGATCTACGCGCTGATCGCCCTCGGCTACACGATGGTCTACGGCATCCTGAAGCTGATCAACTTCGCGCACGGCGACGTCTTCATGCTCGGCGCGTTCGTCGGCTACTACAGCGGCAATTACGCGGCCGCGCACCTGAACCGCGAGCATCCCCTCACCTACCTCGTCGCCGGCGCCATCATGCTGCTGGCCATGGCCGTCTGCGGCGCGTTCGGCTACATCAACGAGCGCATCGCCTACCGCCCGCTGCGCAACTCGCCGCGCATCGCCTCGCTGATCACGGCCATCGGCGTGTCGTTTTTCCTCGAGTACGGCGGACAGCTCGTCTTCGGCCCCGACCCGAAGTTCTTCCCCACGCTGACGCCGAAGCACATCGTGCACCTCGGCGGCATCGTCACGACGAACTACCAGATCATCGTCCTCATCGTCGCCGTCGCCTTCATGGCCCTGCTGCAGTTCATCATCTATGGGACGAAGTTCGGCCGGGCCATGCGCGCCGTGTCGTACAACTTCGAGATCGCCTCGCTGATGGGCATCCCCGTCGACCGCGTGATCTCCACGACGTTCGTCATCGGCTCATCGCTCGCCGCCGTCGCCGGCATCCTCTTCGGCCTGTCGTATCCGAAGATCGATCCGCTGATGGGGATCATGCCCGGACTCAAGGCCTTCATCGCCGCGGTGCTCGGCGGCATCGGCAATGTGCCGGGAGCGATGGTGGGCGGGCTGATGATCGGGATCATCGAGGCCTTCGTCGGCGGGAGCCGGTTCTCGAATTTCCGCGACGCCATCGCGTTCGTGATTCTGATCGCCATCCTGCTATTCCGGCCTTCCGGACTTTTCGGCAAGTATCAGGCGGAGAAAGTCTGAATGCAGAATGCAGAATGCAGAATGCAGAATGTTGCTCCGCCATTCGGCGCGAGCAATTCTGCATTCTGCATTCTGCATTCTGCATTCCGCGGGACCGCGCCATGAAACGCCTCCCGTGGTACCTCCGCGACGCGATCTTCCTCGCGGTCTTCGTGGCCGCGCTCCTCGCCGCCGCCTACGGCCTCGGCGCGCTGCGCTTTCCCGGCATCGCCTACTACAACCGCATCATCGTCCTGATCGGCATCAACATCACCCTGGCCGTGTCGCTGAACATCATCAACGGCCACGCCGGGCAGTTCTCCCTCGGCCACGCCGGCTTCATGGCCGTCGGCGCGTACTTCTCCGCGTTCCTCACCGTCTTCTACTTCAGCGGCATCGTCGAACGCTATCCGGCCGCGCAGAACGCGCTGCTCGTCGTGGCCGTGCTGGCCGGCGGCGCGCTCGCCGCGGTGGCGGGTTACGTCGTCGGGCTGCCCTCGCTGCGCCTGCGCGGCGACTACTTGGCCATCGTCACGCTCGGCTTCGGCGAGATCATCCGCGTGCTCATCCTCAACATCGAGAAAATCGGCGGCGCGCGCGGCCTCAGTGGGATCCCGCACTGGAGCAATTTCTTCTGGGTCTACTTCTTCGCCGGGATCACCATTCTGATCTCGTGGCGGCTCGTGCGCTCCTCGGTCGGACGCGCCTTCCTGGCCGTGCGCGAGGACCAGGTCGCGGCCGAGGCCATGGGCGTGAACACGACGAAGTACAAGGTCAAGGCCTTCGTCATCGGCTCGTTCTGGGCCGGCGTCGCCGGCGGACTCTTCGCCCACTACGTGATGTACCTGAACCCGACGATGTTCATGTTCATCAAGTCGTTCGACCTCGTGGTCATGGTCGTCCTCGGCGGGCTGGGCTCGATCTCCGGCTCGATCATCGCCGCCATCGTGCTGACCATCCTCCCCGAGGCGCTGCGCTACGCGAAGGAAGCGCGCATGGTCATCTACTCGATCACCCTGATCGTGCTGATGCTCACGCGCCCGCAGGGGCTCTTCGGCCGGCGCGAGCTGTGGCAGGTCCTGCCGAAACGCAAGGACGCCGTGCCGAAGAAGGAGCGCGACGATGCCGCTGCTTGAGGCGCGCGGCGTGACGATCCGCTTCGGCGGCCTCACCGCGGTCGCCGATTTCAACCTGGCCATGGAGCAGCACGAGCTCGTCGGATTGATCGGGCCGAACGGCGCGGGGAAGACGACGATCTTCAACATGCTCACCGGCGTCTACGCGCCGACCGCGGGAACGATCGTCTTCGACGGCCATGCCACGACCGGCTGCAAGCCCTACGAGATCACCGCGCGCGGCGTGGCCCGGACGTTCCAGAACATCCGCCTCTTCAAGGACCTCACGGTGCTCGACAACGTGAAGATCGGCGGGCACATCCACTACAAGTACTCCGGCGCGGCGGCGGTGCTGCACACGAATCGCTTTCATCGCGCCGAGGACGAGGCGGAGGCGGGCGCGCTGGAGCTGCTGCGGATCTTCGGCCTCGAGCACCGCGGGCGCGACTACGCGAAGAACCTGCCCTACGGCGACCAGCGGCGCCTGGAGATCGCCCGCGCCCTGGCGGCGCGGCCGAAGCTGCTGCTGCTCGACGAGCCGGCCGCGGGGCTGAACGACCGCGAGACGCGCGACCTCATGGCCACGATCCACGACGTGCGCGACCGCTTCGGCATCGCCATTCTCCTCATCGAGCACAACATGGAGCTGGTGATGGGGATCTGCGAGCGCATCCTGGTGCTGAACTTCGGGAAGACGATCGCGCAGGGAACGCCGGAGGAGGTCCGCGCGAACCCGGTGGTCATCGAGGCCTACCTCGGCGAGCCGGTGGAGACGGTGTGAGCGCGCTCCTCTCCGTCAGCGACCTCGAGGTCTCCTACGGCGCCATCGCCGCGCTGCACGGGATCAGCCTCGACGTCGAGAAGGGCGAGATCGTCACGCTCATCGGCGCGAACGGCGCGGGGAAGACGACGACGCTGCGCACGATCTCCGGCCTCCTGAAGCCGCGCCGCGGCGCGGTGTCGTACCAGGGCCGCAACATCGTCGGGATGAAACCGCATGCGATCACGGCGATGGGCGTGTCGCACGTGCCCGAGGGCCGCGGGATCTTCGCGAACCTCACGGTGAGCGACAACCTGGAGCTCGGCGCGTATCTCCGCAAAGACAAGGTCTCGCAGCGCGAGTACGACCGCATCTTCACGCTCTTCCCCGTGATGAAGGAGCGGATGAAGCAGAACGCCGGCACGCTCTCCGGCGGCGAGCAGCAGATGCTGGCCATCTCGCGCGCGCTGATGTCGAAGCCGCAGGTGCTGCTGCTCGACGAGCCGTCGCTGGGGCTGGCCCCGCAGATGGTGCAAGCGATCTTCGGCGTGATCCGCGAGATCAACGCGGAAGGGACGACGATCCTCCTCGTCGAGCAAAACGCGCACATGGCCCTGACGACGGCGCACCGCGGGTATGTGATGGAGACGGGAAGGATCGTGCTGCACGACACAACGCCGGCGCTGCTGGCCTCGGACCGAGTGAGGAAGGCGTACCTGGGGGGATAGCCGAGGTATCATTTATTGATGGCGACTGCGACACCGAAACGACGCCGGAGGAAGATCCCATACATCGGGCCGCCTCTCACTGCGTCGGAGATTGCGGCGTCGTATCCGCTGACTCCCACGATGGAAAAGATCGTTGATCGGGCGCTTGCGCGGCTTCGAGAGAAGCGCAATCGGGCCCATCGTCCGCAGCGCGCGACCTCAGGAAAAACGGTCCGCGCGAAGTGAACGGAGATCCGCCGATCGATCCCAAACGCGTTTTCATCAACGCTCCATTCGATCGCGTTTACGAGCGCCCATTCATCACTCTCGTCGGAGTCCTCGCTTTTCTCGAATACAAGCCCCACTGCGTTCTCGAAGTCCGCGAGACAGGCGACGGACGTCTGCAACGCATCTACGAATTGATGCGGACGTGCCGCATCTCCATTCACGACATGAGCCGGATCGGCGTGCCGGCGCGGTTCAACATGCCGTTCGAGCTCGGGCTCGCCTACTGCCTCAAGCTCGCCAACCCCGAGCAGTACGAAGTCATCGTCCTGGACTCCAAACCGTATCGCATGGATAGGCGCTTGAGCGATTTCAAAGGACGCGACGTCTTCGTTCATCACGGCACATGCGACGGAATGATCGCGGCGGTGCTCGACGCGTTCCAATCGCATGGCGCCCATGTCTCCGCGTATCGAAGAGCCGCCCGCGACCTTCGCGCTCTGGCGGCCGAGATGAAAAGGGAATCACGGACGGCGACGATCTTCCATCCGCATCTTTTTTCGGGTCTTTTGAAAGCCGCATCGATCGGCACCGACTACGGCCTCCTCGCCCCCTGAGGCTGCTACACTTCCGCTCATCTGAGCACCACCACCGAATCCGGCTTCGTGCGCGAGCTCGGTCTGCTCGACTCCACCATGATCGTGGCGGGATCGATGATCGGCTCGGGCATCTTCATCGTGCCGGCCGAGATCGCCCGGCAGGTCGGGGCGGCGGGGTGGCTCATCGCCGTCTGGGTCGTCACCGGGCTCCTCACCGTCGCCGCGGCCCTCGCGTACGGCGAGCTCGCCTCGATGATGCCCCATGCCGGCGGGCAGTACGTCTACCTCCGCGAGGCCTACTCGCCGCTGTGGGGGTTCCTCTACGGCTGGACGCTCTTCCTCGTCATCCAGACCGGGACGATCGCCGCGGTGGCCGTGGCCTTCGCGCGATACCTCGGCGTGCTCATTCCGTGGATCTCGCCGACGTCGTGGATCCTTCCGCCGGTCAATCTGTCGAAGACCTACGCCGTCAGCCTCTCCACGCAGCAGCTCATTGCCGTCGTCATGCTCGTTGCGCTCACCTGGCTCAACACGCGCGGCGTGCGCACCGGGAAGCTCATCCAGAACGGCTTCACCTCGGCCAAGACCCTTTCGCTCCTCGCGCTCATCGTCCTCGGCATCGTCGTCGGCCGGAATGCCGACGCCATCGCCGCGAACTTCGGCGCGCACTTCTGGACTCCGCGCAACGTCGTCACCATCAAGCCGGAGATCCCCGGCATCCCCACCACCTCGGCGGCCATGGGCGCGCTCGGCCTCCTCATCGCCTTCTGCGTCGCCCAGGTCGGCTCGCTCTTCTCCGCCGATGCCTGGAACAACATCACCTTCACCGCCGGCGAGGTGAAGAACCCGAAGAAGAACGTCCCGCTCTCGCTGGCCCTCGGCGTCGGCGGCGTCATCGTCCTCTACATCCTCGCCAACGTCGCCTACCTCTGCGTGCTGTCGCTCGAGCACATCCAGAACGCGCCCGACGACAAAGTCGCCACCGCGGCCTTGCAGAGCATGTGGGGCCCGATCGCCGCGACCATCATGGCCATCGCCATCGTCATCTCCACCTTCGGCTGCAACAACGGCCTGATCCTCGCCGGCGCACGCGTCTACTACGCCATGGCCAAGGACGGCCTCTTTTTCAAGGCCACGGGGCGGCTCAACAAAGCCCACGTCCCGGCCGCGGGCCTCGTCCTGCAGTGCCTTTGGGCGTGTCTCCTCGTCTTGCCACGCACGCGGCTGCCGAACGGGCAGTACGGAAACCTCTACAGCAACCTGCTGAACTACGTCGTCTTCGCGGTGCTGATCTTCTACGTCCTCACCATCGCCGGTGTGATCGTTCTGCGACAAAAGCGTCCGGAGGCCGAGCGGCCGTACCGCGCCTTCGGCTATCCTGTCGTTCCGGTGGCGTACATGGCGGTGGCGACGCTCATCCTCGTCGTCCTTCTTTTGTATCTGACATCGACTACGTGGCCCGGGTTGCTCATCGTGCTCACAGGGATTCCGGTGTACATCGTCTGGCGAAGAAAGGAACGCGGCCTCGCGGCCGTGCCGGCAAACGAATGAACGGACGAAGTCTGCTGCAAAAGAAACCTCTCTCGATGTTCATGGACGAGATGAAGAGCGAGAACCGCCTGCGCCGGATCCTCGGGCCGGTGCAGCTGACCAGCCTCGGCGTCGGCGCCATCATCGGCACCGGCATCTTCATCCTCACAGGCGTGGCCGCGCACGACCGCACCGGCCCCGCGCTGATGCTCTCGTTCGTCCTGGCCGGCGTGGCCTGCGTCTTCGCCGCGCTCTGCTACGCCGAATTCGCCTCGATGGTGCCGGTGGCCGGCTCCGCCTACACGTACGCGTACGCGACGCTCGGCGAGCTCTTCGCCTGGATCATCGGCTGGGACCTCATCCTCGAGTACGCCGTCGGCTCCGCCACCGTCGCCCACGGCTGGTCCGCGCACTTCCAGGAATTCACGCCGCTATTCGGCTTCCATGTGCCGAAGATCGTCGCCTCGGCGCCGTTCAACTACTGCCTCAGCGTCGGCGGTATGTGTACATCGACCGGCTTCGTCGCCACCGGCTCGTACTTCGACCTCCCGGCCATCCTCATCACCTTTATCCTGACCGTCGTCCTCGTGAAGGGCATTCGCGAGAGCGCCACGTTCAACGCGGCCATGGTGGCGATCAAGCTCGTGATCGTGGCGATGGTCATCGGCATCGGCGGCTGGCTCGTCTTCACCCGCTTCGGCACGGGCAACTGGCACCCCTTCGCTCCGTTCGGCTACACCGGCATCAGCTTCTTCGGCAAAACGTTGTTCGGGCAGACCGCGCCGACCGGCGAGCCCCTCGGCATGATCGCCGGCGCGGCGATCATCTTCTTCGCCTATATCGGCTTCGACTCCGTCTCCGTCCATTCCGAGGAAGCGCGGAATCCGTCGAAGGACGTGCCCTTCGGCATCATCACCTCGCTCATCATCTGCACGATTCTCTACATCGCCGTCTCGGCGGTTCTGACGGCGATGGTCCCGACCAAGGACATCGACATCAACGCCCCGGTCGTCGACGCCTTCAAGCGCGCCGGCCTGCACTGGATGCAATACCTCGTCGCCGCCGGCGCGATGACCGGCATCACCTCGGTGCTCCTGGTGATGATGCTCAGCCAGCCGCGCGTCATGCTGGCCATGGCCCGCGACGGTCTCGTCCCCCGCGGCTTCTTCGGCGACATCCACCCGAAATTCCGCACCCCCTGGAAGTCGACGATCCTCACCGGCCTCTTCGTCGCCTCGATGGCCGGCTTCATCCCCCTGAGCATCCTCGCGGAGATGACCAGCATCGGCACCCTCTTCGCCTTCGTCATCGTCTGCGGTGCCGTCATCGTCATGCGGCGCACGAACCCCGACGCGCCGCGCCCCTTCCGCGCGCCGTTCGTTCCCCTCGTTCCGATCCTGGGCATCCTGACCTGCCTGCTGCTGATGTTCTCCCTCCCGTACGAGAACTGGGTGCGGCTGATCCTCTGGCTGATCCTCGGCCTGATCATCTACTTCGCCTACGGCCGGCGGCACAGCGTCATGGCCGAGTACACGATGCGCGAAGTCGCCGAGCACGGCGCCGGCGGCGGCGACCTCTCGAAGTTCGACTAACGACGAGCACAGCATTTGCAGACCTCCTTTGCGATCGGAATCGCAAAGGAGGTTTTTTCATGTCCGCTCGAACACTCGCGGCTCTACTGCTGCTGAGCGCGGCAGTCGCACTCGGGCAAAACAACACCGCTCTCCTCGAGGAGGCCAAGTCCGCCCTCGGCGTGGCCGAAGGCGCCGGCGCGCCGACGTACGCGAAGACGCTCTACGACGACGCCGCGTACCGCCTTCGCTTCGCGCAGGAGAACTGGAACGGCAAGCGCGCCGGCGAGGCCCAGATGCGCGCCATCGAGGCCACGGCGGCGGCGCAGGCGGCCACGGCGAAGGCGCGCTGGCTGTCGACCAACGCCGCCATCCGCACGCTGCAGGAAGACATCAGCCACCTCGGCGGCACAGCGAACGTGAGCCTCGTCGACGAGCCGGCGGCGCTGGAGATCAACCGCGGCGAGACGACGGCCGCGCGCATCGCCACAGCGCAGGCGGCCATCGACCAGGCCCGCGCCGCCGGCGCGGAGCAGCTCGTCGGCGACGCGAATCTCAAGCTCGCCTCCGACATCCTCGACAGCGCGCGCAAGGTCTCGAAAGGGCAGTCGCAGAGCGACCCCGCCGACGACCTCGCCTACCGCGCCGAGATGATCGGCCGCCGCGCCTACTACCTGGCCCGGCTCACCGACGCCACCCGCCGCATGCCCGACCTCCAGCTCCAGCGCACCAGGCTCGCCCAGTCGGTCAGCGAGCGCTCCGCCGCCGCCGAGCGCGCCCAGCGCGAGGAGGCCGAGCGCAGGACCGCGGAGCTGCAGCAGCAGCTGGCCGCGCAGGAGGCCAACCGCCAGGCCCAGGCCGCGGAGCTCGAGCAGCTCCGGCAGCAGATCGATGCCCAGCGCGCCGCGGCGCAGGCCCAGCGCCTCGCCGACCGCAACGCGCGCATCGAGGCGGAGCGCCACGCCGACGAGGCGGCGCGGAATTACCAGCTGGCCATCGCCTCGCCGACCACGACGGCCGCCGATCTCGACGCCGCCCGCCGCGCGCTCGAGGACGCGAACATCGCCCTCCGCACCGCGCAGGAGCGCGAGCGCCTGGCGCAGGAGGCCATGAACGCCGACGTCGCGCGCATGCGCAACGACCTCGACGCCGCGCAGCGCGCCAGCACGCTCACGCCGCAGGTCGTCTCCGCGCGGCAAGCGGATCTGATCAGCCGCCAGCAGGAGCTCGAGCAGTTCCGGCAGGAGCGGCAGGATGCGATGAACAAGCGCGCCGAGGCCGCCGCAGCGCAGCAGGCCGCGATCGACGCCGCGTTGAAGGCCCGCCAGGACCGCGAGGCCCAGGCCCAGGCGTTGAAGGCGCAGGCGGAGCAAGCGTTGCAACAGGCCCAGGCCGCGGAGCAGGCCAAGGCCGCGGCCGAGCAGGGCAGGGCCGCGGCGGAACAGGGCAGAGCCGCGGCGGAGCAGCAGGCCGCCGAGCAAACGAAAGCGGCCGCGGCACAGGCGCAAGCCGCGACCGAGGCGAAGGCCGCCGCGGAGAAAGCGACGGCCGCGGTGCAGCAGGCCCAGGCAGAGCTCGAGAAAACGCGGCAGGAGCTCGCCGCGCGCGACGCCGAGGCCCGGCAGTTGCGGATGCAGAACGAGCTCGCCCGCATCGCCGCCACGCGGCGCGAGCAGCGCGGCCTCGTGGTCACGCTCTCGTCGGGCGTCTTCTTCGACAGCGGCAAGAGCGCGCTCAAGAAAGGGGCGCAGTCGACGCTGACGCGCATCGCCGAGCAACTCAAGGGCGACAACACGATCAAGGTGACGGTCGAGGGGCACACCGACAACACCGGCACGGCGGAGAAGAACCAGGCCCTCTCGGAGAAGCGCGCCGAGGCCGTGCGCGACTTCCTCGTCAGCGCCGGCGTGCCGGCCGACCGCGTCACCGCCGAAGGCAAAGGCGACACTCAGCCGATCGCCACGAACAAGACCGCCGCCGGGCGCCAGCAGAACCGCCGGGTCGAGCTGGTCATCACCCAGTAACAGCGCCTCCCTAACGCCGGTCCGATCCCGGCGTCTAACGGCGCAACGGAGGGAACACCATGCGCCGAATCATCGCCGCGCTCGCACTGCTATCCGCGCCATCGCTTTTCGCACACAGCCAGAACGTCTCCATCACCACGAACGACAACGACGACGTCACCTCGTGCAGCCAGATTCATGTCACGTTCGACCACGAGGCCGCCGCGACCGCCGAGGAGGAGCTCCCTGTCGCGAACCTGCGCGCGCTGAAGATCACCAGCGACAAAGGCGGCGTCCGCGTGGCCGGCTGGGACCAGCCGCGCTACGCCGTCACGGTCTGCAAGGCCGCGGCCTCGCCGTCGACGCTGGCCGGCATCCGCGCCCATCTCAGCGGAAACGAGGTCAGCGTCTCCGCGCCCGACTCCGAGGAACCGTGGATCGTTCATTACATCGTGCACACGCCGCGCGGCGCCACGCTCGACGTGAACACGCACAACGGCCCGGTCAGCCTGCACCACGTGAACGGCACCCTCAGTGTGCACGCGCAGAACGGCCCGGTGGCCCTGAAGGACTCGAACGGCACGATCGACGCCGTGACGGTCAACGGCCCGATCTCGCTCGCCGGCGGCTCCGGCAACGTGAAGATCGCCGCCACGAACGGGCCGCTGTCGGTGAAGCTCACCGGCGCGCGCTGGGACGGCACGCTCGACGCCACGACGCAGAACGGCCCGGTGTCGCTCAAGATCCCAAAGAACTTCGGCAGCGGCGTGGAGATGACGGTGAGCGGCCGCGGCCCGATCTCGTGCAAGGCCGAGGCGTGCCGCGACCTCAAGCGCTCCTGGCACGACGACGACAACGACTATCCGCGCAAGCTCTCTTTCGGCAGCGGCGCGAAGAACGTGACGCTGTCGACGGTGAACGGGCCGGTGTCGGTGAAGGAAGCGGATTAGATCAGGGGACAGGGCACGGGGCATAGGGCACAGGTGGTGTCCTCGCGACGGCACCATCTGTCCCCCGTCCCCTGTGCTCTGTGCCCTCACGTTAAACTTCCGGCGTGCCCCGGCCAGAGCGATCCCTCCTCACCGTCCTCGGTGTGACCTTCGGTCTCGCCGTGACGGTGGGGAACATGATCGGCGCCGGCATCTTCCGCTCGCCCGGCGACATCGCCGAGCAGCTTCCCACCGTCGGCCTTTACTTCGCCGTCTGGATCATCGGCGGCGCGTACGCGCTTCTCGGCGCGAACGCGCTCGCCGAGCTCGGCACGGTCGTGCCGCGCTCCGGCGGGCAATACGTCTTCGTCCGCGAGGCCCTCGGCGACTACGGCGGCTTCGTCGTCGGCTGGAGCGACTGGATCTCGACCTGCGGCACCACCGCGGCCGTGGCCATCACTCTCGGCGAATACGCCCTCGTCCTCTGGCCGCAGTTCCGCGCCGTGCAGGTCATCGCCCTCGCCGTCATCGCCGTGCTGACGCTCGTGCAGTGGGCGGGCGTGCGGTGGGGCAGCGCGGCGCAGGACGCCACGAGCTTCGCCAAGGGCATCGGCTTCGTCCTCTTCATCGTGGCCTGCTTCTGGCTCGGCGCGCGCAATCCGATGGCGCAGGGGCTCGTCACGGAGCACGAGACGTCGCTGCTCGTAGCCTTCGTCGTGGCCCTGCAGCTCGTGATCTACACGTACGACGGCTGGTCCGCGGTCGTGTACTTCTCCGAGGAGGTGAAGGAGCCGGCGAAGAACATCCCGCGCTCGATGTTCGGCGGCGTCCTCGCCGTGATGGCCATCTACCTCGTCCTCAACGTCGCCTTCCTGCGCGTCGTGCCGCTGGCGACGATCGCGCGGGAGAAGCTGCCGGTGGCCGTCGTCGCCCACCATCTCTTCGGCTTCGACGGCGATAACATCACGCGCCTTCTCGCCATCATCGCCCTCCTCAGCGCCGTGAACTCGAACGTGCTGATGGCGCCGCGCGTCGTCTTCGCCATGAGCCGGGACCGCCTCTTCTGGCGCGGCGCGGCCGAGGTCAATCGCGGCGGGACGCCGGACGTGGCTTTGCTCATCAGCAGCATGGTCGCCGCGGCGTTCGTCATGTGGGGCGGCTTCGAGCGTGTCGTGGCCGTGCTGGCGTTCTTCTTCGTCGCCAATTACACGCTGTCGTTCACGTCGCTGTTCGTGCTTCGAAGGCGCCGGCCCGACGCGCCGCGCGGCTTCCGCGCCATCGGCCATCCGCTGACGACGGCGCTGGCGCTCCTGGCCTCTGTGGCCTTCCTCGCTGGCGCGATCCTCGGCGATCTCCGGACGAGCATCTGGGCCGTCGGCGTGCTCGCGGCGAGCGTTCCGGTTTATCTTCTCGTCCGCAAACTGCGATGAACTGGCAATTCGAACCGAACCTGACGCGCGCGTCGACGCTGCCGTCGAGCTGGTACTCCGACCCGGCCGTGCTCGAGCGCGAGCAGCGGGCCATCTTCGCCCGGACGTGGCAGCTCGCCGGGCGCGCCGAGCAGGTCGCGGAGCCAGGCGGCTACTTCACCACGCAAGTGGCGAACGAGCCGCTGCTCGTCGTGCGCGGGAACGACGGCGAGCTGCGCGCGCTCTCGAACGTCTGCCGCCACCGCGCTGGCCCAATCGCCAAGGGCGAAGGCAAGCGCCCCGTGCTGCAGTGTGGCTACCACGGCTGGACGTATGCGCTCGACGGGCGGCTGCTGAAGACGCCGGAGTTCGACGGCGTGGAATGCTTCGACCGCGGCGCCGTGTCGCTGCCGCGCTTCCGCGTCGAGCAGTGGAACGATCTGATCTTCGTCAACCTCGACCCCGCTGCGCCGCCGCTTGCCGAGTTCATGGGCGCGCTGTTCGCGCGCGCGTTCGGCGATCCGGCCCGGCCGGCTTCGCTCGCCGCGCGCAAGGAATGGCTCGTCGACTGCAACTGGAAGGTCTACGTCGACAACTACCTCGAGGGCTACCACATCCCCATCGTCCACCCGTCGCTCTTCCGGGCCATCGACTACGCGCGCTACCGCACGGAGACGCGGGGAAATTACTCGATCCAGCACGCGCCGCTGCGCCGCGAGGACGACCAGGCCGAGTATTACTGGCTCTTTCCGAACCTGATGCTCAACGTCTACCCCGACAACTTCTCGACGAACCTCATCGTGCCGCTCGGCCCGACGCGGACGCTGACGCTCTTCGAGTGGTACTTCCACAACCCCGAGGCGCCCGACGTGCAGAAGCGGATCGACGAGATCGTCGGCTGGAGCGACGAGATCCAGATCGAGGACATCGCCATCTGCGAGGCCGTTCAGCGCGGCCTGGGCTCATCGACGTACGACAGCGGACGGTATTCGCCGCAGAGGGAAAACGGCGTGCATCATTTTCATGGGTTGTACGGCGATGCCATGGCCCACGGAAAATCAGAAAATTAGAATGCGAATGCAGAATTGAGAAAACGGGAGTGCTCGCGCCGACAGTCTCGTGTTTTCTTCATTCTGCATTTCGCATTCTAATTTTCTGAATTCCGTGGCGCTATGCCGCGCTCCCACATATACATTCCCACCGGCCGAAGCCCGTACGCGCAAAAGAGCTCCTCGTACCACGCCTCCGGCCGGCGGATGAGGCCTTCCAGATCGCCGATGATGTCGTCCTCCGCCGTCAGCACTTCGAGGAACAAAATCCCCCGCGCGAGGCGCACGAGCTCGGGGAGGCCGCGGCGCAGCTCCTCGTCGGGGACGTAGTGCATCGTGTCGGAGCAGACGACGAGGTCGAAGCGCCGGTCGATGTGCAGCGACGCCAGCTCGGCGAACGATGCCTTGCGGATGTTGCGCGCGCGGCCGAAGGTCTCGACGGCGTAGTCGCTCGAGTCCACGCCGAGGTAGTGGACGCGCGGTCGCAGAGCGCGGAGATGCTCGCGCCAGGCGCCCTCGCCGCAGCCGACGTCGAGCACGTCGCGCAGCGTCCGCGCCAGCGTGTACTCCGTCTGCGCCACAGCCAGGGCCACCTTGCGCCGCACCTCGGCCGGCGAATTCACGCGCTGCCGGCGGTACCACTTGTCGAAGTAAGCCTTGTCGTAGCGTTTCACTGCGATCGCAGAATCGTGGCGCTGGTGTCGTTCGTCCGGTTGTCGGTCGTGGAGAAGTAAACCACGGCATCGCCCGTCACGACACGGACCACGAGCAGCGCGCCGGCGATGAGCTGCTGGTCGTTGAGGAACGCCGAGAGCGGCACCTGCTCGAAATAGTTCGCCGCGTAGGTCTTGAACAGCGTCGCGCCGACGGGCGTGCCGCCGTTCGGCTCGTAATAGCTGATCGTCAGCGTGGTCGAGCTGAGCGTGCGCACGCCGGCGTTCACGCGGAAGTTGTCGAGATTGCCCGGCAGCGTGAAGGTCGCCGCCTCGGCGCCGTGCAGGGCGTCGGCGGGCGCGACGAGGTCCTCGTAAAACCCGTTCGTCCCCTGATCGCCCTTGTCGTCGAACACGCGCGCGGTCACGACCGGCGGCGGGCCGTCCGTGGCCACGACGTCCATGCTGCCGATGCCGGCCAGCCCCATCTCCGTGATGAGGTCGGGATGCGTCTGCGTCGTAAACGGCGCCAGGAGGAAGTTCCTGGACGGATCGTTGGGCTGCGCCGCCGCGAAGATCGGATGGTAGACGACGCGGATCGACGACGCGGTGTTCGTCGGATTCGCGAACTGCACGGAGGTCCGGAAGAACGAGCCGAAGCCGCCCTGCGTCGCGCCGACGGCGGGGATGACGCCGGCCAGCAGGGTGTCGCTGCTCGTCAGCTGCACGATCGGGCGCACGTCGCGGTTCATGACGAAGGAGCTGAGGGCGCGGCCGCTGGCGAAGTCGCCCGCGGTGACGAGCGAGAATCCGCCCAGGCGGTGGTGCGCGGCGGCGACGGCGACGCACGAGGTCGGCTGCACGACCGTGGCCACGTAGTCGCCGGCCTGCACGTCGATCGGCGGCGTGAGCGTCAGGCGGTTCGCCCCCGGAACGATGGTGAAGGGGCCGCGGTCGGCGACGACGTTGAAGACGCCGTTGCCGAGGTCGAGGCGGACGACCTTCAGCTTAACCGCTCCGGCGCAGCTGCCGGTGGCGGTGCCGCGAACGAAGGCCGTCGTGATCTGGCCGTTGGCGTTCGCCGGACGGCTCATATCGATGACGGCCGCGCCGAGGTACGTGCCGGCGTCGATGCCGGCGGCGGAGCCGAGGGACACGATTTGCGCGGAAGCCGCGGAGGCGGCCAGAAGCAGGAAGGCGGAAAGAGAGCGTCTCATCGGGCGATCGTACGATCGCCGCGGCGCGCCGCTCGTGAACTGGATCACCGTTTCGTCAGGATGTCGGCGAGGTATTCCTTCGGGATCTTCTGGAACTCGGTCACACCGAGGCCGGCGATCTCCTCGTCGCTCATGGCGTCGGCGAGGATCAGTCCTTCGATCTCGCCGTCGCGGCCTTCCAGCTCCCAACCCGTCCAGATCTCCGTCTCACTGTAAGGCCGCAGAGAAATTTTCTGCAGGTAGCGGGACATGGGCTGCGGGATTCTACAGCGCCCGCCCTTTTTTGCGCGCTTCCGGATAGAGCAACACGAAATCCCAGAGCGCTTCCATGACCTCGAGCACCCCCTCCGGGACCTTGCCGACGCGCATCCAGTAGCAGCCGGGGTCGATGATGTTCCGCAATAGTTCGATGAACTGCACCAGCGACAGATACGTGGTCTGGTAGACCTTCCCCTTCTTCTCGGCGAGCTCGCGCTTCTCGCGCACGAGCTTGGAGACGATGCGCGCGGCGAGGTAGTACGGCGTCTGCAGGGCGTCGAATTCGTGGTCGGACATCCGCGGACCCTTGGTGATGTGCTGCCGGTTGAGCACGCCTTGCAGGAACTCGAGCATGACCTGCACGGCGACTTTGGGCACCGGCCCGCTGCGACCGCTCTCGACGGCGTCGGCGAGGTACGCGGTCAAGGCCTTGAGCTGCTCGCTGTCGGGAAAGACGAGCTCGCGCACACCGTATTTCTTGGCGAGCGCGCGCTCGTCGAGAGGCTCGTCAACGCTCATGTCCACTCGATCATAGCGGCAACCAATACGAGAACTTCACCAAAAAAACGTCGTGCGACGGCGACGTCGGAATGGCCCGGAGGTCGCGCCGCAAGCGGAAGTCGCCGAACGGCGCGACGCCGGCGCGGTTCTCGTTCCAGGCCACGTACAGCGCCGAGCCGGGACGGAACTCCCAGCGCAGCACGGCGTTGCCGCGGACGCTGCGGAGGTTGAAGTCGGGGCTGGGGCCGGCGTACGCGAAGGGGACGTAGTCGCGCGTCCGTGCCGCGGCCAGGGCGTGGTAGTCGTGGAAGTCGCCGGAGGCGATGAAGGGCTGGACGTAGAGCTGGAAGGAGAGGCGCGACGTCAGGGTCCAGTCGGCGCGCGTCTCGATCGCGAAGGTGCGCTGCTCGAGGTCGGCGAAGACGTAGTCGGTGCCGTACGTCGCCGTGGCCGCCGGGTCGGCGATGGCCGCGATGTACTGCGTGTGGTCGCGCGAGCGCGTGAACGACGGCCCGGCGCTGATCTGCAGGTTCGAGCGCGGCCGGGCCGTCGTCTGCAGTCCGAGCGTATGCGTGTACGAGCCGTCGCGCGCGCCGTCGGCGTGCGCGTTGAGCTGGGCCCAGAAGGGCTTGCGATTGTCGCTGCCGACGCTGCCGTCCCACGACCACGCCGCCGGCGTGCGCACGAGCGGGCCGCCGCGCGTGGTGCGGTCGGAAAAGGCCTCGGCCGTCGCGAAGAACGACGTGTTCGCCGTCCAGTAGTTCGCGAACGTGGCGAAGGGCTCGATGAAGACGCCGCGCTCGAGCGTGTTCCCGTCGAAGTTCCGGTTCTGCCACGCCCCGAACCAGACGTCCTTCTCGCGGAAGCGCGGGGTCGGATTCTGATTCACGTACTGCATGACCGCGTGCGTGGAGACGATGTCGGTGCGCTGCAGGAAGCCGGCGTCGTTCGTCTCGAATCCCGGCGAGTACGCCTGGATCGAAAGGATCGGCCGCCACAGCCCGGTGGCCTTCGACAGCATGGCCCGCCCGCCCCAGCCGTCGAGCGACGTGCGCGTCGGATCGTACGTGACGTGGCCGGCATCAGGCCGTTGGTAGTCGTGCGCCGGCGAGGTCTGCGTCAGGGCGATGGCCTCGGCGCTCCCGGTCACGCGCGACGCCACGGCGGAGCCCTCCAGGATCCACGACTTCGCGGCGAAGCTCGTGTAGCCGTCGACGCCGCCCGTGATCGCGCTCTTGCGCAGCATCGGGGAGAGCTCGTCGGGAAGGCTGCGATCGACGGAGGTGAGGAGCACGCCGATGCGGGAGCCGTCGCCGATCTCCTTCGTGTCGCGCGTGACGAAGTAGTTCGTCAGCGGCTCGGCCTGCTGCCGGCCGAAGATGCCGGCGCTCTCGAAGCGGGCGCGCTCGGCGGAGGTGAGGGCGTCGAGGACGCCGATGGTCACGCCGCCGGGGAGCTTGCCCGTCACCTTCGCCGCGCCGAGGATCGTCGTCTCGGAGGGGACGTCGACGAAGTCGGCGCTCGGGAGCACCTGCGGGGCGCGGCCTATACGCCGCGTATAGAAGACGTTCGGCGGAAAGAAGAAGTTGAAGTGGCTCGGCGCGGGCGTGTCGTTGAAGTTGAAGATCTGCAGGCCCTCGATGAAGAACGGCCGCTTCTCCGGATAGAAGGTCTCGAACTGGCTGAGGTTGACGACGGCGGGGTCGACCTCGACCTGGCCGAAGTCGGGATTGACGGTGCCGGTCAGGGTCAGGCTGGAGGTCAGCCCGTACTTGACGTCGAGGCCTCCGTCGGCGCGGTGGTCCTGGCGCTGCAGGAAGGGATCGCTCGTGTTGAAGCGCGTGCGGACGTCGGTGCGTGCCACGGTGTACGGCACGAGCTCGAGCGGCTTGCCGCGGTGGATGCCCTCGATGCCGACGATGTCGGCGAAGTGGGAGACGAAGCCGGTCTGCCCCTTCGGCGTGTTGACGATGCGCACGACCTCGTTGTTGCGCACGGTGCGCCGGGTGACGTTGATGCCCCAGATGTGCACCGGCTTTTCGGGGAAGCGGAGCTGCGAAAAAGGGATGCGCACCTCGAGCTGCCAGCCGTCGGGGACGATCTTCGTGGCCGACTCCCAGACGCCGTCCCAGCTCGGGTCCTCGCCGATGTCGTTGTAGAGGACGGTGTCGACCTGCCCGTTCGCCGCGCTGATGGTGAAGGCGTTGCCGGAGAGGCGGTCGAGCTGCGGGTCGAGGTTGATCGAGACGAAGTCGGATTGCACGAAGTTGTCGCGGCGGGCCAGGAGCGCCGTCGGCTTCTGCGGGTCGTCCATCTTCAGGCCGAAGTAAATGGCGTGGTCGTCGTAGACGATGCGCACGCTGGTCTTCATCGTGGCCGGCTTGCCGTCGTCGGGATCGTGCTGGGTGAAGTCGGTGAACTCCGGCGCGCTCTGCCAGGCGGCGTCGGAGAGGTCGCCGTCGATGACCGGCGCGGCGCTGACGCGGACGGCCCGGAGGACGGGATGCTCGGGCCAGTTGGCGCCGCGCGCGGCCGCGGCGACGAAGAAAATCAGCAGGAAGCCTTTGCGCATGAACGCTGCGAAGGATACATTCGAAGTCATGCTCTGCCCCGGTTGCAAAACGGCAATGGAACGCCTCACGCTCGACGCGGTCCTCGGCGTCACCGTCGATGTCGACGTGTGTACGGACTGCCGGGCCTTTTGGTTCGAGCCGTTCGAAACGCTGCACCTGACGCCGGCGTCGACGCTGAAGCTCTTCTCGCTGATCGCCTCGGCGAACACGCCCTCATCCGCATTCCCGACAAACTCCCACTGCCCCAAATGCGGCGCCCAGCTCCTCCTCACGCACGACCGCCAGCGCAACACTCCGTTCACCTACTGGCGCTGCGACGCCGGCCACGGCCGCTTCACGCCCTTCGTCGATTTCCTGCGCGAGAAGGACTTCATCAAGCCGCTCTCCCCGCAGCAGCTCGCCGAGCTGCGCCAGAGCGTGCTGACGATCCACTGCGCGAACTGCGGCGCGCCGATCGACCTGGCCCACGACTCGGCGTGCCCACACTGCGGCGCGGCGCTGTCGATGCTGGATATGGGGAAGATCGCCGCCCTCCCCGCCCCTGCCGCCGCGCCCACCCGCCCGGCCCGCCCGCACGACGCGGACATCGGCGCGCTGTTCGAGTACGAGGATCCGTCGTCGCTCAGCTTGATTGACCTCGGATTGCGGGCAGTGGCAAAGTGGTTGGAGTAGAGATATGACGCGGGGGACGTACGGGAAAATCGAAAAGCGAGGGGTACCGCCCGCGCCCCCAGGTCCCTCGCTACGCTCGGGATGACAAGGGCTAGCGACCCCTACAAATTCACCCACACGCTCTTCGTCTGCGTGTACTTCTCCAGCGCGTCCTTCCCCTGATCGCGTCCGAACCCCGACTCCTTGAACCCGCCGAACGGCAGGGCCGGGTCGTAGAGGTTGTACGTGTTGATCCACACCGTTCCCGCCTTGATGGCGCGGGCGATGCGGTGCGCCTTCGAGACGTCGCGCGTCCACACCGCCGCGGCCAGGCCGTAGACCGTCGCGTTCCCTTTGGCGATCGCGTCCTCCGCGTCCTTGAAGCGGATCGTGGCCAGGACAGGGCCGAAAATCTCCTCGCGGGCGATGCGCATGTCGGAATCGACATCGTCGAACACCGTCGGCTTCACGAAGTAACCCTTCGCCGTGCCGATGTCGGCGCGCTCGCCGCCGCAGACCAGTTTCGCGCCCTCGGATTTCCCCGCCTCGATGTACGACAGCACCGTCTCCATCTGCTCCTTCGAGACGATCGCGCCGAGGCGCGTCTTCGGATGGAGCGGATCGGCGGGGGCCATCTTCGCGGCGCGCTCGCACACCTTGGCCAGCAGCTCGTCGTGCGCCGCCTCCTCCACCAGCAGGCGCGAGCCGGCCGCGCAGACCTCGCCCTTGCCGTAGAAAATCGCGTTGATCGCGCCCCGCGCGGCGGCGTCGAGATCGGCGTCGGCGAAGACGATGTTCGGCGACTTCCCGCCGAGCTCCAGCGACACTTTCTTCAGCGTCTTCGCCGCGCGCGCCATCAGCTGCTTCCCGACCTCCGTCGATCCCGTGAAGGCGATTGCGTCGATGCCGGGGTGATCGACCATCGCGTTCCCCACCACGCTGCCGCGTCCCGGAATCACATTGAGCACGCCCGCGGGCAGCCCGCACTCCTTCGCGTACTCGGCGAACTTCAACAGCGACAGCGACGTGTTCGAGGCCGGCTTGATCACCACGCTGTTCCCGCACGCCAGCGCCGGGGCGATCTTCCATACCGCCAGCATCAGCGGGTAGTTCCACGGCGTGATTGCGCCGACCACGCCGACCGGCTCGCGCAGCGTGTACGTGAACGCGTTCTCCTGAACCGGGATCGTGTCGCCCGTGACTTTCCCCGACCAGCCGGCGAAGTAGTAGAGGCACTCGGCCGACGCCGGGGTGTCGACGAACTGCGACTCGAAGATCGGCTTCCCGTTGTCGAGCGTCTCGATGCGCCCGATCTCCTCGGCGCGCGCCGAGAGCATGTCGGCCAGGCGCCACATGATCTTGGCGCGGTCGCGCGGCTTCATCTTCTGCCACTCGCTCCCCGGCTCGAGCTGCGCCCGCGCCGCTCGCACGGCGGCGTCGACGTCCTCGGGCCCGGCCGAGGCGATGTCGGCGAGTTTCTCCTCGGTCGCGGGATTCGTCGTGGCAAACGTCTCGCCGCTCTTGGCATCGACGAAGTCGCCATTGATGAAAAGTTTGTTCTGCATGCCGGCGCATCGTAGCGCAAGCGCGATAACCTATCGAACCGCTGTCCGTATGATTCGCGAACAAAGGAGAACTGCATGAAGACTCTCAAGGCGATCCTGCCGATCGTTTTCTGTCTCGCCACGGCCGCGCAGGCCGACCTCGGCCCGCTCATCCCGCGCGACGTCCTCTTTGGAAATCCCGAGCGCGCCAACCCGCGCATCTCGCCGGACGGCACGCGCATGGCCTGGATCGCGCCGGACAAAAAGAACGTCCTGCAGGTATGGGTGAAGACCATCGGCAAGAACGACGACAAGATGGTCACGGCGGACAAGAAGCGCGGCGTGCGCCAGTACGGCTGGGCCGAGGACAACAAGACCATCCTCTATCTGCAGGACACCGACGGCGACGAGAACTTCCACCTCCACGGCGTCGACCTCACGAATTCGAACGACCGCGACTTCACCGCCATCCAGGGCGTCCGCTCCTCCATCGTCGCCGTCGAGCCCGGCTCGCCCACCGAGATCCTCGTCTCGCTCAACGCCCGCGACCGGCACCTCTTCGACGTCTACCGCCTGAACATCGAGAGCGGCGCGCTCACGCTCGACACGCAGAACCCCGGCGATGTCTCCGACTGGGTCGCCGACAACAAGCTGAACATCCTCGGCGCACAGATCGCCACGCCCGAGGGCGGCACCGAGCTCCGCGTCCGCGAGAACCGCAACGCCCCCTGGAAGACGTGGATGAAAGTCGGGCCGGAGGAGAACCTCGGCATCGACGGCTTCACCGGCGACAGCAAGGCCGCCTACGTCGAGACCTCCGTCGGCAGCGACACCGTCCGCCTCGTGCAGAAGGACCTCGCCAGCGGCGCGGAGAAAATCATCGCCTTCTCCGACGAAGTCGACGCCGGCGCCGTCATGATCAACGACAACACCCGCGTCGTCGAAGCGGTCTCGTTCGAGCCTGGCCGCCGGCAGTGGAAGATCATCGATCCGGCGGTCAAGGCCGACTTCGACGGCATCGCCAAGCTCGACGCCGGCGACTTCGCCGTCCCCAGCCGCGACCGCGCCGACAAACACTGGCTCGTCGTCTTCACCTCCGACCGCGGCCCGGTCAAGTACTACGTCTGGGACCGCGAGGCCAAGAGCGGCACCTACCTCTTCTCGAACCGCCCGAAGCTCGAAGGGCTGCAGCTCTCGGAGATGAAGCCGGTCGTCATCAAGACGCGCGACGGCATGAACATGCACGCCTACCTGACGCTGCCGGCCGGCCTGCCGGCGAAGAACCTGCCGATGGTGCTCTTCCCGCACGGCGGTCCGTGGGCGCGCGACACCTGGGGCTACAGCAGCACGGCGCAATGGCTGGCCAACCGCGGCTACGCCGTGCTCCAGCCGGAGTTCCGCGGCTCGACCGGCTACGGCAAGAAGTTCCTCCACGCCGGCGACAAGCAGTGGGGACTGAAGATGCACGACGACCTGATCGACGCCGGCGACTGGGCGGTCAAGCAGGGCTATGCCGATCCGAAGCGCATCGCCATCATGGGCGGCTCCTACGGCGGCTACGCCACGCTGGCCGGCCTGACATTCACGCCCGACTACTTCGCCTGCGGCGTCGACATCGTCGGCCCGTCGAACCTGAAGACGCTCATCGGCTCGATCCCGCCGTACTGGAAAACGTTCCGCGCGATTTTCGACCAGCGCATGGGCAACGTCGACGATCCGAAGGACGCGGAGCTGGTGAAGAACGCCTCGCCGCTGTTCAAGGCCAGCCAGATCAAGAAGCCGCTGCTGATCGGCCAGGGAGCGAACGACCCGCGCGTCAACAAGGCCGAGTCGGAGCAGATCGTCGAGGCCATCGAGAAGAACGGCGGCGCGGTGACGTATGTCCTCTACACCGACGAAGGGCACGGCTTCGCCCGCCCGGAGAACAGCATCGACTTCAACGCCCGCGCCGAGAACTTCCTCTCCCAATGCCTCGGCGGCCGCGCCGAGCCGCTGAGCGGGGAGAAGGTCGCGGGGTCGACGGCGGTGGTGAAGGTCGTGGCGAAGAAGTAGCGGCGCCCCTTGACATCGGCTACTGTGCGCCGCATACTGTGTGGCGTACAGTATGTCCGATGATCCTTACGAAAATCTCCGCCTCGAGCTCCGCCGCGGCTCCGTGGTCGTGGCCGTCCTGGCGGCACTGCGCAGCGAGCAGTACGGCTACACGCTGCGCAAGGCCCTCGCCGACGCCGGGATGCCGATCGACGAGGGAACGCTCTACCCGCTACTGCGCCGGCTGGAATCGCAGGGCCTCCTGGTCAGCGAATGGCGCGAAGAGGAGAAGCGCAACAAGCGCTTTTACCGGCTCTCCCACGACGGGAAGCTGATCCTCAAACAACTCCTCGCCGAGTGGAAGCACATCAACGAATCGCTGCAGGCGATTCTGTAGGAGACGTCATGGAACTGGTCGACCGCTATCTGCAAGCCGTGAAGTTCTGGCTGCCCCGCGAGCAGCAGGACGACATCGCCGGCGAGCTCTCCGCCGACATCTTCGAGCAGATCGAGGAAGAGGAGCGCGGCCTCGGGCGGCTCATGACGCAGGGCGAGATCGAAACCGTGCTGAAGCGGCGCGGACGGCCGTTCGTCGTCGCCAATCGCTACCTGCCGCAGCGGCAGTTGATCGGGCCGCTGCTCTTCCCGATGTACACGCTCGTGCTGAAGCTGATCGGCCTCGTCTACCTGCTGCCGTGGATCATCGTCTGGACGTTTCTGCTCGCCTTCGTGCCCTCGTCCCGCGGCCACATCGCCCGCGACCTCGGCACGCTCTGGAGCATCGCCGTGCAGATCTTCGCCGCCGTGACGATCGTTTTCGCGCTGGTGGAGCACTACTTCGGCGCGACGAAGCTGCTGGCGGAGTGGGACCCGCGCCGGCTCCCCGCGGTGCGGCCGCAGCGGGACGTGAACCGCATTCCGCGCGCGAGCTCGATCGCCGAGGTCGCGGCCAATGTGCTCTTCATCGCCTGGTGGGCGGGGGGCTATCCGATCTTCTACGGACCGTTTTGGATCAGCGGCACGATCTTCCCGGAGTTCCACCGGCTCTTCTTCGTTCCCATCCTGTTCCTGGCGATGATCACGGCGGCGGTCGCGGTGGTGAACATCGTCCGTCCGTACTGGACGCGGACGCGCCGGGCCATCCGCGCCGCGGCGAACGGAGCGACCGCGGCCATCGCCGGGTGGGCGGTGGCGGCGTACGCGGCGCCGGCGCGTGCGTCGCTCGCGCGTTTCGCCGCGCTGCACGCGAAAACACCGCCGCCGTGGGCGGTCGCCGCGATCGTCGACGCCGCCATCCTAGTCGTGCTGGCGATTGTCGCGGTCGTATGCGCGATCGTGTGCGCGGTCGAAATCTACCGCGCCACCGCCTCCTCGGCGTACGGCACGACGTCGAAGTTGCGCTCGTAGAGCTCCTGCACGCGGCGCATCTCCGCGTCGTTGAGCGGCTCGTGCTCCGAGGCCGCGGCGAACTCCTCGATCTGCGCGCGCTCGTAGATGTTCGGCAGCGCCGAGACCATCGACTTGTGCGCGTAGAGCCACAGCAGTGCCAGCTGGCCGATCGTCACCCCGCGCTCGCGGCGCAGCGGCTCGAGGCGCTCCACTTTCTGCAGGCCCTCCACGAGCCAGGCGCGCGGGCGGTGGGAGCGGTGGTCGCTCTCGTCGAACTTCGTGTCCAGCGTGTACTTCCCTTCGAGCATGCCCGACGAATGCGTCACCCGGATCAGGAACTGCGCCTCCGGCTCCGCCTTCCAGGCCTCGAACGAGCGGTCGAAGAACTGCGTCGGCGTGCAGAGCTTCTTGTGCGTCTCGCCCTGCATCGCCTCGGGGACGGCGGCGTACGACGCGCCGCGCTCCGCGGCCAGGATGAACTCGCGCCCCGGGTCCTGCTCGAGCATGTTGAAGATCATCTGCGTCACCGGCGCCTTGCGCACGGCGGTCGAGTAAATCCCTTCGTCGCGCCAGCCGATGGCGGGGCCGAGCGACGGTCCATACGACAGAATCTTCCCTTCCTCGCGCAGGCGCTCCAGCGTCTCCCAATGCTCGTCCTGCATCAGCGTCGTCACGCGCGGGTTGTGGGGCTGATAGATCGCGATCTGCTCGACGCCGAGGCGCGAGAGCGACTGCTCGCAGGCGAAACGGATGAACTTCGGCGACATGTCCTGCGGCAGCTCGCGCTGTCCGCGCGGGCGCTCCGGGTTGTTGTAGAAGTCGTAGCCGAACTTCGTGCCGACGATGAGGTCGCGGCGCTCGGCCAGGAGCGGCTTGAGCATCGTCTCGCCGCGGCCGTTGCCGTAGGCGTCGGCGGTGTCGATGTAGTTGATGCCGAGGTCGAGGCCGGCGCGGATCAGGTCGCGGGCCTGCTCGTCGGTGTAGTCGCCCCACCAGCCGGTGGAGACGGTCCAGGTCCCGAAGCCGAGCTCGGAGACACGGAGGTCGGTGCCGTGAAGGTTTCGATAGCGCATCGCCGCATCGTAACAAAAAGCGTTAGTGCCGTACCGCCCGCACGCGTGTCGGCGGGAGGACGAAGCGGTATGTGCCGAGGAGCATCTTCGGCGGGCCGAAGTCCTGGACGTACCAATTCACCGTGTAATCGTTCGGCGGAAGCGGGCCGACGTTGACGCTCGTCGTCATGCACGACGGCGGCGGAGGGACGTAGCCGGGCGGAGGCGGAACTTCGGTGTCGATGAAGTCCGTCACCGTGATCACGTTGCCGTCGACCGTCGCTGTCGCCGGCCCGATCGTCGGCGCGCCCGTGACGCGCTTGAGCGACAGCGTGACGCCCTGCGAGACGGAGAGCACCGGCGTCGACGAACAGAGCATCTCGCTCCCCGACCAGACGAACGTTCCGCCCTGGACGAGCTGATAGTGCCCGCTGCCGCCGAGCGTCGCCACCGTTGTCCAGCCGACGCCGTACGTTCCCGCGGGAAGGACGCCGAGGTCGAGGTCCTCGGCGTGGCAGAGGAGGCGGAGCGGCGGCGCGCCGAGGCGCGTGTAGTCGAACGTGTCGGTGAGCAGTTGCTCGATTCCGATCCCGCCCGATGACAGGCCGACCACCGACGGCGGTCCCCACACCGGCGAGTAGCCGCCGCGGACTTCCTCGTAGTGCAAATGCGCCGTGCCGGTGGCCGTGCGCGTCACGGCGATCGTCGGGTGGTTCACCTGCGGCGCGCTGCTGCATGCCGACGACGGCGGAGGCGACTGCACGATGAACGTGTCGTCCCCCGCGTTCGTGAAGACGCCGGCGTCGACGTGCACCGACTGCGCGATCGTCGCGTGGTACGTCCCCGCCGGCAACGGGCCGAAGTCGAGCAGATAGAGCGCCGACTCGTCCGGCCCGCCCTTCGTCACCGTCTGCGCGATCGCGATCTCGTTGCCGTGCACCTCGCCGACCGGCGGCGCGATCGTCCAGCCGCCGACGACCGAGTAGTTCACGACGAAGCGCACCGGCGAGCCGGGGACGAGCGGCGGCACGACGGCCATCAGATTCGGCTGCCGGAAATCGCTGAACGACACGCGCACGCCGGTGACCGTGTCGGCCGTCGCGATGGACGGAAGGGCCGACAGCAGGACCGCGGCAACGATGGCGCGCATTATTTTCCGGCGAACTGCGCCTTTCGCTTCTGATTGTACGCGCCGAGGCCTTCCTTCGCGTCCTCGCTTTGGAAGAGCTGTTGCTGCAGCTCGCGCTCGAGCGCCAGCGCCGTCTCGAACGGGATCTCCCATCCGGTCTGCACGCTGCGCTTGATGCGGCCGACGGCCTTGGCGGCTTTGTTCGGCGGGCAGAAGCCCCAGGCGTACTCCATGACCCGGTCCCACCACTTCTTCCCGTTTTCCTCGGCGGGCCAGACGTAGTTGATGATGCCGAGGCGGTGCGCTTCCTCGAAATCGAAGAGGCCGCCCTCGACCATCAGCTCGATGGCCTTCGACTTCCCGACGATGCGCGACAGCCGCTGCGTCCCGCCGGTGCCGGGGAGCACGCCGAGGGTCACCTCGGGCAGCCCGACTTTGCCGGCGCCCTGCAGGGCGATGCGGATGTCCGCGGCCATGGCGATCTCCAGCCCGCCGCCGACCGTGTGCCCGTTCATCGCCGCGATGACCAGCTTCGGCGTCTGCTCCAGGCGGTTCAGCGTCTCGTTCGCGTGCAGGCAGAAGTAGTACTTGAACAGCGGCGTGACTTCCGAGAGCATCTTGATGTTTGCCCCGGCCGAAAAGAACTTGTCGCCGGCGCCGCGGAGCACAATCACGTGCACGTCGTCGTCCATGCGCGCGCGGAGGATGCACTCATCCAACTCGCGGTTCATCTCGTAGGTGTAGGTGTTGGCCGGCGGGTCGTTCAGCTCGAAGACGGCCGCGCCGCGCTCCACTCGATAATCGATCAGACTTCCAGGCATTCGAATCTCCTGTGCGTTGATAAGGCGGGCATTGTATGTCAAACGTTTTGGCGATCCTTCTGATGACGGCGGCCACAGCGGCCGCGCCGCCGCAGCCCATTGCGTTGCACGCGCGGCGCCTGCTCGACGTCCGCAGCGGCAGCGTCTCCGAGGCCTGGATCGTCGTGCGCGGCGACCGCATCGAGGCCGTGGCCAAGAGCGCGCCGGCGGACGCGAAGGTCATCGACCTCGGCGACGCCACGGTAATGCCGGGGCTCATCGACTGCCACGTCCACATCGAGGCGGACTGGAACGATCTCTCCGCCACGGCCAACCTCCGCAGCTCCTCGCCGCAGAAGACGTTGACGGGATTGCGCAACGCGCAGGAGTACCTCCGCCGCGGCTTCACCACGCTGCGCGACGCCGGCACGACCGACCCTGCTTACGACACGGTGGCCCTGCGCGACGCCTTCGCCAAGGGATCGTTCCTCGGCCCGCGGCTCTTCGTGGCCGGCATCCCGATCTCCGTCACCGGCGGCCACGCCGACCTGAACCCGCTCGCCCCCGACGTGCCGATGACGCCGCTGCCGAACATCGCCGACAACGTCGACGAGGCCCACAAGGCCGTACACCACGACCTCCGCAACGGCGTCGACTGGATCAAGGTCATGGCCACCGGCGGCGTCGCCGACGTCCTCAGCGACTTCAACGTGCAGGAGCTGAGCGACGAGCAGCTGCGCGCCATCGTCGAGGACGCTCACCGCGCCGGGCACAAGACCATGGCCCACGCCGAGGGGTTGCCGGGCATCCGCGCCGCGGTGCACGCCGGTATCGACAGCATCGAGCACGGCAGCATGCTCGACGACGCCACGGCGAAGGAGATGGCCGAGCGCGGCACATGGCTCGTCCCGACGATCAACACGTTCTACCGCGGCGTGGCCCTCGGTCTGGCCCAAGGGCAGGAGCCGCAGATGCTGGAGAAAGGCAAAGCGATCCTGAGGTACATCCCCGACGCCGTCGCCGCGGCGCTGCGCAACCACGTGAAGATCGCCTTCGGCGACGACGACGACCCGAAGTTCGTCGCCGACGAGTTCAAGCAGATGGTGAAGCTCGGCCTGACGCCGCTGGCCGCGCTGCAGGCCGCGACGATCAACGCCGCCGCGCTCCTCGGCGCCTCCGGCCGCATCGGCACGATCGAGCCGGGCCACGACGCCGACATCGTCGCCGTCGACGGCGATCCGCTGAAGGACATCGGGGCGATGGGGAGGGTTACGTTCGTGATGAAAGGAGGGGTTTCAGTCCCCAAATGACACGGAAACTCGGAACGCAGAATGCGAATGCAGAATGAAGAAAGCCGGAGTCGGTCGGCTACAGTTTCCCGTTTTCTTCGTTCTGCATTCGCATTCTGCGTTCTGGATTTCCGTGGCCGCAACGCCGCAATGCTCCTCAGTCCCCAAATGAAACCCCCACGCTCCTCGCCGTCCGCACCATCTCTCCGTTCGGGTCGACACACTTCTGATTCGCGATCGCCTCGCGGATCGGCACGGACACGATGTCGTCGCCGCGCAGCGCCACCATCTTCCCGAAATCGCGCGTGGCGATGAGGTCGGCCGCGGCCTTGCCGAAGCGCGTGGCCAGGATGCGGTCGAAGGCGATCGGCGAGCCGCCGCGCTGCACGTGGCCGAGGACCGTGACGCGGATCTCGAGGTCGATCTGCTGGGCGATGTCGGCGGCGACCTGATAGGCAATCCCGCCGAGGCGGCGCGTGGTGCGGTCGAGGTAGGCCTCCTCGCCGCCGGCGCGGTGCGCCCCCTCGGCCACGACCACGATGTCGAACTTCGAGCCCTCGCGCGAGCGCGAGCCGATCGAGCCGACGATCGCCTTCGGGTCGTACGGGATCTCCGGGATGAGGATGATGTCGGCGCCGCCGGCGATGCCGGAGTAGAGCGCGATCCAGCCGGCGTGCCGCCCCATGACCTCGAGGATCATGACCCGGTCGTGCGACTCGGCCGTGGTGTGCAGCCGGTCGACGGCCTCGGTGGCCACGGAGACGGCAGTGTGGAAGCCGAACGTGTAGTCGGTCGCGGCGAGGTCGTTGTCGATCGTCTTCGGCACCGCCACCATCGGGATGCCCATGTCGCACAGCCGCTGGGCGATGCGCAGCGTTCCGTCGCCGCCGATGGCGATGATCCCGTCGATGCCGAGCTCGTGGATGTTCCGGATGACCTCGGCGGAGCGGTCGACGACGACGGGATGCCCTTCCTGCAGAGACGGAAAAGCGAACGGATTGCCGCGGTTTGTCGTCCTCAGCAGCGTGCCGCCCTTCGGCAGGATGCCGCGGATCGACTCCGTCGTCAGCGGGACGCAGGCCCGCGTCAGCAGCCCCTCGAAGCCGAGCTGGATGCCGATCACGTCAAGGTCGTGCTCGTTTCGGGCGGTGCGGACGGCCGCGCGGATGACCGCGTTGAGACCGGGGCAATCGCCCCCGCCGGTCAGGATTCCGATCTTTCTCATTGATCCTCAAGTGCTTGCAAAATCGGTGGCTGGCACTGCCGTTGCTGTGA